>ERZ772927.39-NODE-39-length-116262-cov-329.227_pt1 | contig 116262 bp, 104 predicted proteins | sample MGYA00512115_ERZ772927 | MGnify/ENA primary metagenome ERZ772927 (study PRJEB29015, sample SAMEA2737924) | human oral metagenome | biome: human oral; feature: human-associated habitat; material: dental | place: China | collected 2013 ... | reverse complement strand
AGGGCCATGGCATAAAAAACATGACACACTATCGAGTTCTCAAACAACACACCCAGCCGGAACTCAATCAAGCCTTTTGACTCAACTTCGCTCTGGCGAGCAACTCCGCTACTCTAGAACATTCGTCGGTTCAACGTCAACCTCAGAAGCATTGTTCCCGGTCACACCGATCGACGTTCTGTTGTAGTGAGTTCGCCGCTGGAAGGTCTCAAGCAAGGCCCGAGCCGTCCGGCAGCGGGCTGTACTTTAGGCAGGTCCACCCCTCAGACGTCAAACCGATCGCCCATGATCCAGGACACATCGACTTTTCCTCGCCATTCCAGCCGTTTCGATGAGCGCATCGCCGCGTATCGATAACACCCCGCCGTTCGTCAGTATCCACCGAGCAGTCCGGTATGTCTACAATCGGCCAGTCAGTTTACCGTTCAACTACTGGCGTCCGGCATCGGACCCCAGCGATCATCAAGGAGCACCTCCCGTGCCTGCTTCCACTCGTGGCGCCAAGCGCCCTCGTTCCGGATCCGACATCGTGACCAGCCCGTCGGCTCGCATCGCGCTGGCCGTCCTACGGATCGTCGTCGGCTTCATCTTCCTGTGGACCTTCCTGGACAAGACGTTCGGCCTTGGATTCTCCACCCCTCGTCAGATGGCCTGGATCAACGGAGGTCAGCCCGCCCAGGGCTTCATCAAGGGCGTGGCGGTTCACAGCCCCTTCGGGAGCGCCTTCAAGCTGCTGGCCAACCCGGTCGGCGACTGGCTGTTCATGGCTGGAATGCTCGGGGTGGGTGTCGCCCTGACTCTGGGCATTGGGCTCAAGGTGAGCGCCTTCGCGGCCTCAGCACTCATGGTGCCGTTGTATCTGGCCCTGTGGCCCATCGGAACCGGAGGTACCGAGAACGCGGCGACCAACCCCCTGGTCGATCTCCACTGGGTTCTGACCCTGTCCGCCATTCTCTTCGCCCTGACTCGGGCCGGCGACACCCTGGGGCTGGGCACCTGGTGGTCTCGTCTGGTCGGGGACTCCTGGCTGCGCTGATGTCTCCGACGTCGTCGTGACCGACGAGCGAGCTCAGCCCAGGTCCTGAGTACCGCCAGGGGCGTGAGACACCCGAAGGTGTCTCACGCCCCTGGCTACGTCACCTGGAACCTACGCTTCTCACTCCGTCTCGGCGAACTTGCGGACCGCCTTGGCCACGGCATCGGCGACCCGGGTGTCGAAGGCGCCGGGGATGATGTACACCGGGCTGATCTCGTCGTCGGCGATCACCGAGGCGATACCGGTGGACGCGGCCCGCAGCAGCTCGGTGGAGATGTCGGTGATGCCAGTGTCCAGCAGACCGCGGAAGAGCCCGGGGAAGGCCAGCACATTGTTGATCTGGTTGGGGAAGTCCGAGCGTCCGGTCGCCACCACGGCGGCGTAGTCGGCAGCACGGATCGGGTCGACCTCGGGGATCGGGTTGGCCATGGCGAAGACGATGGCGCCGTCGTTCATGACCTCCAGGTCCTCGGGCTCGAGCAGGTTGCCCGACGAGACGCCGATGAAGACGTCGGCCCCCTTGAGGCCCTCCTTGAGGGAACCGGTCACCTGACGCGGGTTGGTGTTCTCAGCCAGCCACTTGCGGTGCTCGTTCATCCCCTCGGTGTTCGCCGCAGACAGGGCCCCGGTGCGCCCGTAGCCGACGATGTCCGTGGCGCCGTGCGCCATGAGCAGCTTGGCAATGGCGCTGCCGGCCGCACCGACACCGGACAGGACGATGCGCACGTCCTCGATCTTCTTGCCCACGATCTTCAGAGCGTTGATGAGGGCCGCCAGGGTCACGATGGCGGTACCGTGCTGGTCGTCGTGGAAGACCGGGATGTCGAGCTCCTCGCGCAGGCGGGCCTCGATGTCGAAGCACTTGGGGGCGGCGATGTCCTCCAGGTTGATGCCGCCGTAGGCCGGGGCGATGGCCTTGACGATGGAGATGATCTCCTCTGGGTCCTTCGTGTCCAGGGCCACCGGCCAGGCATCCACGTTGCCGAACTGCTTGAACAGAACGGCCTTACCCTCCATGACGGGCATGGCGGCGGACGGGCCGATGTCCCCCATCCCCAAGACCGCGGTCCCGTCGGTGACGACGGCGACGGTGTTCTTCTTGATGGTGAGCATCCGGGCGCGCTCGGGGTGGTCGTAGATGGCCTTGCAGACGCGGGCCACTCCGGGGGTGTAGACGCGGGCCAGGTCACGACGGTTGTGAATCGGGTACTTGCTAGCGATCTCGATCTTGCCTCCGACGTGAGTCAGGAAGGTCGAGTCGCCGACGTTGCGGACGACGACGCCGTCAATCTCCTCCAACTTGGCAACCAGCTCGTTGCGGTGCTTGGAGTCCCGGGTGTCGGCCGTGAGATTGACAGTGAGCTTATCGCCGTCGGAATCGGCCACGTCGACGCCGGTGACGATGGCACCAGTCGCAGTGGCAGTGTCGACCAGGCGGGCCACCGCCTTCTGAGAGGCGGGCACCTCGAGGTACAGGGCGACGGTGTAACTGGGACTGGGCTGAACCATGGGCACTCCTCGTGGGATGGGCGGGACTTGACGTCAGTACTCCGAGCCTATCTCCCACCGACCGCCAGCCACTCGGATGACGGTTCTATTAGGACCGGATGCTGAGATTCCGAGTGGCTTTCGCAAGCAATCTCACCCTGCGCGCAACCTCTCCATCACCGACGCGAGCCACCGGAGATGCTGAAGGAAACCGCCGACAACGGACAGTCCGGCCCGTCACCACTGGCTGGATGCAGCGGTGACGGGCCGGAGTACTCCGAGCCGGCCTCGACGCAAGAGGGCAGCTGTACGGAGGGAGGCTTCAGGAGACGAGTGGTGAGACCCGCCTCAGCCCTGCACGCGCTCCATGACGAGCTCGCGTACGCGCTTGGCGTCGGCCTGGCCGCGGGTCGCCTTCATGACGGCTCCGACGATGGCGCCGGCGGCCTGGACCTTGCCGCCGCGGATCTTGTCCGCCACGTCCGGGTTGGCGGCCAGGGCCTCGTCCACGGCGGCCAGCAGCGCGGAGTCGTCGGAGACGACCTCGAGCCCGCGAGCAGCGGCCACGGCCTCAGGATCACCTTCGCCGGCCAGGACCCCTTCGAGAACCTGGCGGGCGAGCTTGTCGGTCAGGCGCCCGGAGTCCACCAGCCCTTGCAGCTCGGCGATCTGCTCGGGCGTGACGGCCATGTCCTCCAGGGCCGTCTCCTGCTCCTTGGCCCTGCGGGAGAGCTCACCCATCCACCACTTGCGGGCGGCCTGACCGGTGATCCCCGCTGCCGCGGTGGCCTCGATGAGCTCGAGCGCCCCGGCGTTGACGACGTCGCGCATCTCGGTGTCGCTCAGGCCCCACTCGGCCTTGAGGCGACGACGCTTGGCCGCGGGCATCTCGGGCAGCCCCGTACGGATCTCCTCGACCCATTCGCGGCTGGGCGCCACCGGAACCAGGTCCGGCTCGGGGAAGTAGCGATAGTCGTCGGCGTCGGACTTGACGCGACCGGCGCGGGTGGTGCCGTCGGCCTGGCCGTGACGGGTCTCCTGAAGCACCTCTCCCCCGGCGGCCAGGATGGCGGCCTGGCGCTGGATCTCGTAGCGGACGACCTGCTCGATCCCACGGAAGGTGTTGACGTTCTTGGTCTCGGTGCGGGTGCCCAGCGGCGCGTCAGGCGACTCACGCAGGGAGACGTTGACATCGGCGCGCACGTTGCCGCGCTCCATACGCGCCTCGGAGACGCCCAGGGCCCGGAAGATGTCGCGCAGGGTGCGTACGTAGGCGGCGGCGACCTGAGGCGCCCTGGCACCGGTGCCCTCGATGGGGCGGGTGACGATCTCCACCAGCGGCACGCCGGCGCGGTTGTAGTCCACCAGGGAGTGGCTGGCGCCCTCGATACGGCCGTCGGCACCCCCGATGTGGGTGTTCTTGCCGGCGTCCTCCTCCATGTGGGCCCGCTCGATCGGGATGGTGAAGAAGGAGCCGTCCTCCATCTCGATCTCCAGGGCGCCGTCGTAGGCGATGGGCTCATCGGACTGGGAGGTCTGGAAGTCCTTGGCCAGGTCCGGATAGAAGTAGTTCTTCCGGGCGAAGCGGCAGGACTGCGCGATCTCGCAGCCCAGAGCCAGGCCGATACGGATGGCGTACTCCACACCGCGGGCGTTGACCACCGGCAGCGCACCGGGAAGGCCCACTGACGTGGGGGTCACCATCGTGTTGGGCTGAGCGCCGAAGACGTTGGGGGCGGCGTCGAACATCTTGGTGGCGGTCCCCAGCTCGACGTGCACCTCGAGTCCCAGGACCGGGTCGTAGCGACGAACCGCCTCGTCGAAGTCCATCAGCGTGTCACTCATCGTGTCTCCTCCAGCTCGGGCGCACGCGACAGCAGCGGCGCCCCCCATGTCTCCTCCAGCGCGGCCTCCAGGACGGCACCCACGCGGTACAGGCGGTCATCGGCCCTCTGCGGCGCCAGGATCTGGAAGCCCACCGGAAGCCCGTCATCACTCAGCCCCGAGGGCAGGCTCATTCCGGGTACCCCCGCGAGGTTGGCCGGGATCGTGGTCACGTCCAGCTTGTACATCGCCAGCGGGTCGTCCTTCTCCCCGAAGCGGTAGGCCGTCACCGGGGCGGTGGGCGAGACGAGGATGTCCGCCTTGTCCCAGGCGGCGGCGAAGTCGCGCTGCACGAGAGTGCGCACCTTCTGGGCCGAGCCGTAGTAGGCGTCGTAGTAGCCGGCCGACAGCACGTGGGTGCCCAGGATGATGCGGCGCTTGACCTCGTCACCGAAGCCCGCCCCGCGGGTGGCCGCCATGACGGTCTCGGCGGTGACAGGTCCCGACGTCGGTTCGACCCGCAGGCCGTAACGCATCCCGTCGTAGCGGGCCAGGTTGGAGGAGGCCTCGGCGGGCATGATGAGGTAGTAGGCGTCCAGCGCGTACTCCAGGTGCGGCAGGGAGACGGTCTCCACCTGCGCGCCGGCCGCCTCGAGCAGCTCCAGGGCGGCGTGGAAGGAGGCCACGACGCCGTCGTGGTAGCCCTCTCCGCCGTCAAGCTCGGAGATGACGCCGACTCGCAGTCCGGTCAGGTCCCTTCCCTCCTGGGCGGCCCGGACCACGGCAGCCATGTCGCGCGGGGCGTCCGGCAGCGAGGTCGAGTCCAGCGGGTCGTGAGAGGCGATGACGTCGTGCAGCAGGGCGGTGTCCAGCACCGTGCGGGCCATGGGGCCGGGCGTGTCGAGGGAGGAGGCCATGGCGATGACGCCGAAGCGCGAGACCGTGCCGTAGGTCGGCTTGACGCCGACCGTGCCGGTGACGGCCGCGGGCTGGCGGATCGAGCCCCCGGTATCGGTGCCCACGGCCACGGGGGCCTCGTAGGCGCCCACGGCCGCGGCCGAGCCACCCGAGGATCCTCCCGGGATGCGGCCCAGGTCCCAGGGATTGGCGGTGCGGCCGAAGGCCGAGTGCTCGGTGGAGCCGCCCATGGCGAACTCGTCGAGATTGGTCTTGCCCAGGATCGGGGTGCGGGCGGCGCGCAGGTTGCGCACGAGGGTGGCGTCATAGGGTGGCACCCATCCCTCGAGGATCCGCGAGGCGGCGGTGGTGACCTGGCCTCGGGTGACGATGAGGTCCTTGACGGCCACCGGCACACCGGTCAGCTCGCTGTTCGCCTGGCCCTCCTTGCGGGCGGCGTCAGCGGCGTCGGCCTGGCTCAGGGCACACTCGGCATCGACGTCGAGGAAGGCCCCGACGGCGCCGTCGACGGCGGCGATGCGGTCGAGGTGGGCCTGGGTGAGCTCGCGTGAGGAGACCTCCCCCGCCGCCAGGGCCGCGGCCTGCGCGGCGGCGCTGCTCCTGATGAGGTCGGCCAGGGCGTTGGTGCTATGAGCGCTCATGAGGCGGAGTCCTCCCCCAGGATCTGCGGAACGAGGAACATGGAGTCCTCGCTGGCCGGCGCGCCGGCCAGGAGCTCGTCGACGTCGAGCGTGGGGGCAGGAACGTCCTCACGCAGCACGTTGGTCAGGGGCACGGGGTGGGAGGTCGCCGGCAGGTCGGGCGTGACCACGCTCGTGACCCGGGCGAAGGAAGAGGCGACCGCGTCCAGCTCTCCGGCCAGACGCGACACCTCCTCATCGCTCAGGGCAACCCGAGCCAGTGCCGCAACCCGTGCGACCTCATCAGTGGAAATAGCAGACATGGTGTGGAGTCTAGCCGGGTCGAGCCGGGCTGCGGCCCCACCGCGTCGACATCGCAGGCGCGACCGGCACGCCCGGCCCGCATCGGCGCCCTCTCCCGCCGGCGGTGCATGGCGCCAGGCCCTGCGGGTTCCTAGGAAACTGAACCGACACCGAATTCGTGCGATCTCACAGAGTCTCATCCCCGAGGATGATTGACATCGTCTCGTTTCACAGATGTCATGGTAATCACCAGGGTGAGGACCGCCCCGCCGGCGACGGCGCTGCCGCGTTGACGCAGGTCGGACCAAGAACAGCCCTTGGGTCAGACCTCCATCCAGCACCTTGGACCACCGGAGGTCGGATGGACCACTGAATTCGGCCACCCCGCCCCACACGGGACCCGTGGCCGAGGGACGAGGATGCATGAGCAGCAACACTTCCCCCGCTGGCACGCAGCACCAGGGAGAAGCCTCACAGAGCGAGACCACTGTGCTCAGCACGCCCTACGGGCAGCCCGAAGGCGTGCGTCGTCAGTCCGTCTTCCAGGCGGCTGCGAAAGCCACGGCACCGCAGGCCCATTCCGCCAATACCGCCTCAAGCGGTACGAGCGCCGAGCAGAGCAGTACTGAGGAGATCGAGGCCATCGCCCCGGCAGCGACCTCAGAACCGGGCTCCGGCAGCGAGCCCGACGATCAGCCGACGCTCGAGGGCGCTTCAGGAACCGAGAGCACTGTCAGTGCCGGTTATTCCACTGCGGCCGTCCCGGGGACGAACGCCTTCCCGGCGCTGACCTCCACCGCTGCGGAGCCATCCTCGACCGAGCCGCGGCGGCGTCGCCGTTGGCCCCTGGGAGTCGCGGCCGCAGCGCTCCTCCTGCTGGGTGTCGCCGGTGCCGGAGGCTACGCCTACGCCGCGCACTACGACGGCCGGGCCGTCCCGGGGACCACTGTGGCCGGCGCCGACGTCTCCGGCAAGAGCCGGCAGGAGGTGGTGGCCGCCATTGAGGAGCGCGCCAAGAGCACCAAGGTCGATATCTCCGGAGACGTCACCGCCAGCGCCTCTCTGGCGGACCTGGGAACCACCGTGGACGCCCAGGCGACCGCCGACGCCGTCATGGCCCGGGGCGACACGCTCGGTGAGAAGTTCCGCGCCCTGGTCTCCCAAGGCAAGAGCGAGGTCCCGGTGGTCTCCACCACCGACAAGACCAAGGTGAGCAGCTACGCCACCTCCCTGATCCCCGAGGACCGAGCCAAGGCACGCAACGCCACCGTGGTCCTGGGCGAGGACGGCACCACCTTCACCACCACGAGCTCGGCCAAGGGATCCTCCCTGGACGCCAACACCCTGGCCCAGGCCGCACAGAAGGCCGCCACGTCCCTGGACTCCTCGTCGATCTCCCTGACGATCACGGACGCCGCCCCGAAGGTCTCCGACTCCGACGCCCAGAAGGTCGCCGACAAGGCCAACGGCTGGGTCTCCCAGGACGTCACCATCACCATGGGCGAGGACTCCTACACGGCGGAGAACACCGACAAGGCCTCGTGGATCAAGATCACCAACTCGACCGAGTCCGCCCCGACCATCGCCGTGGACTCCTCAAAGGTCTCCCAGTGGGTCAAGTCACAAGCTGAGGAGGCCAGCTCCGAGCCCGTCACCGGCGAGCGCAACGTCAATGCCAGCGGCCAGGTGGTCTCCACCCCGACCGAGGCCAAGGACGGCAAGACCGTCAACAACGCCGACGCGGTGACCACCGCGATCACGCAGTCCCTGGGCAGCAACAAGGCCTACTCCGGCTCCTTCGAGGCCACGACGGTCAAGGCGGAGTGGAAGGAGCGCACCATCGCCAATGGTGCGGAGAAGCTGCCCTACCAGGCCGCTCCGGGTGAGAAGTGGGTCGACCTCAACCTGTCGAACAAGACGGTGACCGCTTACGAGGGTGCGACCGTCGTGCACGGCCCGGTCTCCATCGTCGACGGCGCCGCCGAGACCCCCACGGTCACCGGCACCTACAAGGTCTACCTGCAGTACGAGTCCCAGACCATGCGCGGTGAGAACGCCGACGGCTCCCCCTACGTCGCCGAGGACGTCCCGTGGGTGAGCTACTTCTACAGCGGCTACGCCTTCCACGGCGCGGGCTGGCGCTCCAGCTTCGGGTACTCCGGCTCCCACGGCTGCGTCAACATGCCGGTCCCCGAGGCGCAGTGGATCTACAACTGGGTCGACACGAACACGGTGGTCCACAGCCACTACTGAGCCGGTATCAGCGCCAGTAACAGCCGAGTCGCGAACGGGGCGGGGCACCTCCTTGTCAGGAGGTGCCCCGCCCCGTTCGTGCGTCCTCAGGAGACCGCCCGAGGTCCGCCCTCCAGGAGCGCCACGAAACCCTCCTCGTCAAGGATCGTCAGCCCCAGCTCGCGAGCCTTGGTCTCCTTGGAGCCCGCCTTGTCCCCTACGACGACGAAGCTTGTCTTCTTCGAGACGCTGCCCGAGGCCTTGCCGCCGCGCGAGACGATGGCCTCCTTGGCACTGTCCCGCGTGAATCCCTCCAGGGAGCCGGTGACAACGACGGTCAGGCCCTCCAGGGTGCGCGCCGGCTCCTCCTGCTCCTCCGAGTCCTCCTCCCGGGTGCGGACCCCGGCGGCCTCCCAGCGGCTGAGGATCTCGCGATGCCAGTCGACCTCACGCCACCTGGCCCAGGACTCGGCGATGGTGGGGCCGACGCCGTCGACCTCGGCCAGCTCGGCAACATCGGCCTGGCACAGGGCCTCCAGGGACCTGAAGCGCGCCGCCAGGGCCCGGGCGGCGGTCGGGCCGACGTGGCGCACAGACAAAGCCACCAGGATGCGCCACAGCGGGCGGCTGCGGGCCTGGCGGAGCTGGGAGAGCATGGCGGTGGCGTTCTTCCCCGGCGCTGTCGCCTTCTTGACCCGACCGTCGGCGTCGTAGGTCTGCTTGGTCCAGAAGAACCGGCTCAGGCGCCAGTCACCGGTGGGCACGCCTCGACGGGAGACGGGGCGCCAGACGAAGACCTCGCGCAGGTCGCCCTCGGTCAGGTCGAACAGGGTGGCCTCGCCGGTGAGCACCGGAGTCTGCTCGGTGATCCCCGCCTGCTTCAGGAGCTCCTCGACGGCCTCCACCCGCTGGGAGACGTGGAGGGACTCGAGCTCTCCGGGCGGGAGGCTGAGCCGTCCGCCTTCGGTCTCCAGGCTCCGCCCCGCCGCGAGCGCCGTCAGGGCCTCGAGGCGTCCGGCGTCGGGGCGGGTCAGGGCGCCGGCGGCCTCGTCCCCCAGCCCTTCGACGTCCAGAGCGCCCCGGGAGCCGATGTGAGCGATCCTCTCGGTGAGCTGGGCGGGGCAGGACCGGGTGTTGGGGCAGCGCAGGTCGACGTCGCCGTCCTTGGCCGGCGCCAGCTCGGTGCCGCAGGAGGGGCAGTGCGTCGGCATGACGAAGTCCCGCTCGCTGCCGTCACGCAGGTCCGCGACCGGCCCCAGGATCTCAGGGATGACGTCGCCGGCCTTGCGCACGATGACCATGTCCCCGATGCGCACGCCCTTGCGGGCCACCTCGGTGGCGTTGTGGAGAGTGGCGCGAGCCACCGTCGAGCCGGCGACGAGGACCGGCTCCATCATGCCGAAGGGCGTGACGCGGCCGGTGCGTCCGACCTGGACGGCGATGTCCAGCAGACGGGTACGGACCTCCTCGGGCGGGTACTTGTAGGCGGTGGCCCAGCGGGGCACTCGGGAGGTGTGGCCCAGGCGGCGCTGAAGGGAGTGGTCGTCGAGCTTGAAGACGATGCCGTCGATCTCGTGGATGAGGTCGTGGCGGTGGGCGGCGTAGCGCTCGATGTAGGCCTCACGCTCGGCGCGCCCCCTCACCACGGCGTTGTAGGGGGACACCGGCAGCCCCCAGCCGGCCAGCAGCTCGTACCACTCGTGCTGCCGGGTGGGGAGGCTCTCCCCCGGTGCGGGGGTGATCGCACCGACTCCGTGGGCGATCATCGCCAGAGGCCGGGAGGCGGTGACAGCGGGGTTCTTCTGGCGCAGCGAGCCGGCGGCCGCATTGCGGGGGTTGGCGAAGACCTGCAGGAGGGGGGCTCCGTCGGCCTGCCGCTGCACGTTGCGGGTGCGGCGCTCCTCGTTGAAGGCCTCGAAGTCCTGGGTGGGAAAGTAGACCTCTCCGCGCACCTCGAGCAGAGACGGGTGGGCGTCGCCGGCCAGGACGAGGGGGACCGAGGCGATGGTGCGCACGTTACCGGTGACGTCCTCACCGGTGGTGCCGTCGCCGCGGGTCGCGGCCCGGGTGAGGATGCCGTCCTCGTAGGTCAGGGCCACGGCCAGGCCGTCGATCTTGACCTCTGCTGTCATGGCGAGTTCGTCGTCGCCGACCCCGGTCTCGGCGACCATGCGCTCGGCCCACTCCTGGACCTCGTCGAGGGAGAAGACGTCCTGAAGGGAGTACATGCGCTCGTGGTGCGGGGCGGGGGCGAAGTCGGTGACGGCGCGCCCGCCCACGGAGCGGGTCGGTGACCCGGCTCGGGCCAGGAGGGGGTGGGCCGCCTCCAGTCCCTCCAGCTCCCGATAGAGGGTGTCGTAGTCGGCGTCGGACATGGGGCTCTCGGCATCGATCGCGTTGTAGTAGGCGTCGCGGGCGGCCTCGATGTCACGCACCAGCTCGCTCCAACGCTCCCGGGCGGCGGTGGGGATGGCGCTCAGATCCACGGGGCCACGCTGATCGGAGCGTGCCGAGGAGGGGGCCGGGGCGAGAGCGGATCCGCGGGGCGCGTCGGTGTCAGTCATGGGGTCATCTTCCCCCAACCGGGTTCACACCGGGATCCGCCCGTGTCCACAGTGACCATGAACATCCCCGAACGCCGAGGTTGTCCACACCCGGGGCTGACCAACGGCGACGCGACGGTCCCCAGCGGCGATTCTGGAGCAATGAGCACTCCCACCGCCGTCCCGGACCACCACTGGCTCCTGCCGGCAGAGGCCTCGGCCTCGTTGCGCCGGCGCTCGGCGGGTGAGGCAGCCGCGGAGGCGGCTCTGGCCGCCTTGGCCGGTCCGTGGCACCTCGCGGTCCTGGACGGTCCTGACCGTGGCCTGGTGATGGCCGTCAGGGACGGCGCTTTTCTGGGCCGGGACGAGGTTCTCAGTGACCCCTTGGTCTCCCGCCGCCATCTGCGCCTGAGGTTGTACGGTGGCCGGGTCCTGGCGCAGGACTGCGGATCGGCCAACGGCTCCTACCGCTACTGGCACCTGGGGCTGTGGCTGCGTATGCGCCGGGAGACGAGGATGAAGGAGGGGACGCTCCTGCGGCTGGGAGACAGCGTGCTCGAGCTGCGCAGGCGCCCCTGCGACCTGGTAGTGGCGGCCCCTGCGACACAGGCCTCGTCAACGGCATGGTTGATGGTGGGCTCACTGGTCTGCGTCCTGGTCATGGGCGGCTCAGCAGTGATCGCGCTCAGGACGGGCAGCCGCGGTGCAATGGGCATGGTCATGGTGGCGCCGATGGTCACGATGACGATCATGCGTCTGGTGCCCTTCCTGCAACAACGGCGAGCCCAACGTGCCGGGCGCGCCGGGCGCGCCGGTGGGGCCCGATGGCGCGCTCGCCGGTACCACCGGGGACGCCGACCGGGGTGGAGGCGCAATGAGCCGGACCCTGCCACGATGCTGCTGGCCGTCGCCGCGCGCTCCAGCATGTCTCAGGCCGTCCGGGACTCCCGGTCCGAGGGCTCAACGCCCGCCTCCGCCGCTCAGGAGGTCCTGGCCGCGTGGAGTGCCGCTCGCCGACGACGCTGCGTCCTGACGCTCTGCGACGGCGAGAGCCTGGCCCTGGTGGGCAAGGGCGCCGGCAATGCGCTGCGATGGTGGTGTGCCCAGCTTCTGGCCCGCGACGAGGTCCGGGTGACCGTGTTGGATGCCCCGTCAGGAGCCCTGCAACATGAACGCGCGGGCCATCGGGACAGTGCGCAAAGTGAGGGATGGGAGATGGCGAGCGGCCGGCTGGGGCTACGCCTCGCCTGGGGCCCGCAGGCCCACCCTCACAGCGCACAGATAGTGACCTGCTCCCATGATGAGGTCCCGCCCCAGGCGCTGAGCACACGGCCCGCTCCGGCCGGGGCGCCGTCGTGCTCACCGACCTGGTGGGAGGCGGTTCAGCACCTGAGCCGCTCCCGGATCACGGAACCGCCCCGGTCGTCGTCCCGGGTCGATGGCGTCCCCGACGTGGTCCCCCTCAAGACGGTCATGCACGACCTCGACGCCCACGAGCTGCGGGAGCAGTGGCAGGTACAGGCGCACTCGCCGACCCGGGGCGCCCCGGCGCTGTCAGCGGTGCTCGGCGTGGGAGCACGAGGGCCGGTGCATGCCGACCTGGTGGCGGACGGCCCGCACGCCCTGCTGGCCGGGACAACGGGTTCGGGGAAGTCCGAGCTGCTCATCTCGTGGCTGGTGCAGCTGGCGCTGAGCCGAGCGCCGGACCGCCTCACCCTGGTCCTGGTCGACTACAAGGGCGGTGCCGCCTTCGGCCCCCTCGCCGGCCTGCCGCACACGGCCGGGGTCCTGACGGATCTGGATCCCGCCGGCACCCAGCGCGCCCTGTCCTCCTTGGAGGCCGAGGTGCGCCGCCGCGAGCGGATCCTGGCCGCCCACGGCGCCAAGGATCTCTCGTGCCTGCCGCCACAGGTCGTCGTCCCCGATCTGGTGGTGGCGGTGGACGAGTTCGCCACCTTGGCCGGCGAGCACGCCGAGGTCCTGGAGTCACTGGTGCGTATCGCCGCCCAGGGGCGCAGCCTGGGCATCCACCTCATTCTGGCCACACAGCGCCCTCAGGGGGCCGTGTCCCCGGCGATTCGGGCCAACACCTCCTTGCGAGTGTGCCTGCGGGTGCTCGACGCCGCTGACTCCAGGGACGTCCTGGGGCACGACGGGGCCGCCCGGATCGGTCATCATCCCGGGCGGGTCCTGGTCAGTGGCGCCGGCGGCGCTCAGGAGAGTGCCCCTGACCGGCAAGGTCTCTCCGACGGAGCCAGTGGTGCTCCCAGCCCTGGCAGTCAGGTGCTTCAGGCCCCCTGGTGCGGCTCGACACGTGAGGTCCAGAGGATCGTCGACCTCATCTCACTCGCAGCCCAGGGGCACGCCTCCCCGTGGCGCCCCTGGGCGCCGGCCCTGCCCGCCTCGATCAGCGCGGCCGAGGCGCTCGAGCTGGTTCGGCTCCGGGGCCCCCGGGCACCGGGTGATCGTGAGGAGCAGGGAGCCGACGGGGCACTCACCCCCACGGAGCCTGCTGACCACGCAGGACTGTCCGGGTGCGACGACGACCATCTTCTCCTGGCCGTGACCGACCTTCCTCGCCAGCAGAGCCTGGGGCTGTGGCACTGGCGGGTCACACGCCCGCTGCTGGTCCTCGGGGCCTCAAGGTCAGGGCGGTCCACAGTCATCGCCTCAGCCGCGACGGCAGCACTGGGCGCGGGCCGAGGAGTGCACCTGTGCGGCTTCGCCTCCCCGACCTTAGACGCCTCCGGGCAGGCCCCGGACGAGGCCTCACCCATGCGCGAGCTCCTCACCCACCCCGGGGTGGGCACGGTGGTCGGCACGGAGGACCCGCGACGCCTGGCCCGGCTGTGGGGACTCGCCGCCAGTGGGCACCTCGGCACGGACCTCCTGTGCCTCGATAACGTCGACGCGCTCGTCGCGACCATCGATGAGGTGCTGGGCCCCGGCCAGGGCAACGCCCTGCTGGAGGCCGTTATCCGCACCACGTCCGCAGCGGGCACTCCCCTGCTGCTGACCGCCCCTTTGGTCGCCTCCACCGCCCGGTGGGCCGGATCCATGGGCCTCAGGCTGGTTCTCGGTGCGGCCACCGGCACACAGGCCGCTCTCGCTGGTCTTCCACGCGGGGTGGTCACCGGCGGCGCCCCGGGGCGCGGCGTCATCCTGGACGGGGCGACGACGACCGCCTGCCAGATCGTGCTCCGTGCGGACTTCCCGGTATCCGCCTCCGAGCGCGACGGCGCCCGCGCGCTGCGGCTCGAGCCGCTGCCGACCCGGCTCACCTGGGAGGACGTCCCGGAGGGCACCTGGGCTGTGGGAGGAGACGCGGCGGCACCGGTCACGCTTCCGGCTCACACCAGCGTCCTGGTCGCCGGGCCTCCCGGCTCGGGGCGCTCCACGGCACTGCGGGCTCTGGCCCAGGCGATGGCCTCCGGCCCCCTCGTCGTTGACGACCTGGACCTGGCGGACATCGCCACCGCCACTCAGGTGGAGGCCGCGCTAGCGCGCTCCGAGGTGGTCCTGGCCTCCGCCTCGACGGAGAAGGTCGCCACGACCTTCCGCGGCGCGATCTCCACCATGCGTGAGCGTGAGGCACTCGTCGTGCTGTGGCCCGGTATGCGCCCTGCCGATCAGGCCGCCGGCATCTCCTTGCGGACGGTCACCGACCCCAGAGCGATGACGCTGCCCGGTCGTGGGGCACTCGTCTATCGCGGAACGTGCCTGCCCATTCAGATCGTGCTACCCCGGCCCGAAGACAATGATCGTCCTATTGAACACCCTGTTTAACAGGCATTCTCAATGAAGGAAAGTGGTGTTATCTCAACAGCTCAGCATCCTGTGAGGATCACGACAGGGTATCGGCACAGGTCTCATGATCGAGGTCTTGCCCACCGCCCCCCGTCGTGTGAAAGTTGTTCTCGGACGCGGCCGCCGTTCCCTGACAAGTTGGGTCGGCGCCAACCGCATGACCGATGACCTTGTAGGGGGCCCTTATGGACTGGCGCAGCCAAGCCGCATGTCTCACCGTTGACCCGGAGCTCTTCTTCCCCGTGGGGAACACAGGTCCCGCCATTGCCCAGATCGCCAAGGCAAAAGAGGTGTGCGGCCGCTGCGAGGTGGTGGACACCTGCCTGAAGTGGGCACTGGAGAACGGCCAGGACGCCGGCGTCTGGGGAGGCATGAGCGAGGACGAGCGCCGTTCTCTCAAGCGCCGGGCGGCCAGGGCCCGCCGGTCCTCCTAAAAACTGATCGAGTTCTTGACACTGCGGTGTTCGCACGGTTAATCGTGCGAACACCGTTTTGTTGATCCAGTGGTTCTCTACAGCGGGAAAAGGAAAGGTCAGGCTTCAGTCCTGGCAGCCCGCTGATGAAGGCGGGCATGAATGACGACGTCGGTGCCCCCTCCGCTCAGAGGCTCCCAGTCAATGACCCCGCGCAGCTCTCCTCGCACGAGCGTGGTGACGATCCGTGTTCCCAGTCCGGTCATGAGGGTGTCCGGCGCGAGGCCCGCACCGTTGTCCATGACGTGGACCTCGAGCCGGTCCTCGTCACGGTGGGCCGTGACCGTCACGCGGCCGTCGCGGCCGTCGAGGCCGTGCTCGACGGCGTTGGTCACGAGCTCGGCCAGCACCGTGGCCAGCGCCTGCGCCGTGTCAGCGTCGACCACCCCGAAGGAGCCCTCCAGCTTGGTGCTGACCTCGCCCGTGGGCGTGGCCACGACCGCGGCCATGCGCAGGATGGAGGAGAAGACCTCATCGAAGTCCACATGCTCATTGACGTTGTGGCTCAGGGCGTCGTGGACGGTGGCGATAGTGGTCACCCGGCGCTCGGCCTCGGACAGGGCCTGACGGGTCTCCTCGTTCGAGGCGCGGCGGGCCTGCATACGCAGCAGCGCCGAGACGGTCTGCAGGTTGTTCTTGACCCGGTGGTGGACCTCCCGGATGGTGGCGTCCTTGTTGAGCAGGACCTGCTCACGCCGACGCACCTCGGTGACGTCACGTACCAGGAGCACCGCCCCGGAACGGCGCCCCTTGAGCGTCAGCGGGATGGAGCGCACAGACAGGAACACTCCCCCGACCTCGACCTCGGTGAGCCAGGCCTGCCTGCCCATGAGGACCACGGCCAGCGTCTCATCGACGGGGGTACGGGCGGGGATGATCGAGGTGACGGCCTCGGCCAGCAGGATCCCCTCCAGCTCGCCCTCAATCCCCAGGCGGTGGAAGCAGGAGCGCCCGTTGGGGCTGACGTAGACGATCCGCCCCTCCTCGTCCAGGCGCAGGACGCCGTCGGCCACGCGCGGCGTGCCGTGGCGGATCGTGGTGCCGGCCCCCTGGATGGGGAACTCGCCCGAGGCGGTCATCTGGCACAGGACCTCGGCGATCTCCTCCATCTCCCGCTCAACGATGCGCCCGCCCCGGATAACACCCACCGAGGTCTCCCGAGTCACGACGGCGATCGGCGTGCCGGCGTGAACAACCGGGATGTACTCTTCCTGGACCGCGGCGGTACCGGTCCAGTAGGGCTCGGCCGCGTCCTGGATCTGGGCGGTGGACAGTGACTTCATGGCCATGGCCTCACGCGAGGCCGGCATGCGCCGCCCGACGACGTCCTCGAGGTGAACGGTGGTTCCCCCCGAGGGGCGGGTGTGGCCCGCGGCGATGAAGCGCCCCGCACGGGTACGCACCCACAGGACCAGGTCGGAGGTGGATAGGTCCGCAATCAGCTGCCAGTCGGCCACCAGCTGGTGGATCCAGTCGAGGTCGGCCTCGGCGAGGTCGACTGCGTCTCTCAGGGCGCTAGGCAGAAGATTAGGCACCTCTCAAGGTTATCGGCAGTGAGCGGAACCGGCTCGTTGAGCCGGCTAATTGCCAAGCAGGACACATGTTCGGGAACTGAGCGATCCCGCATTCAACCGCACGAGCACGCCTTGGCTTCCGTCCCCACGGGGGTCGGAACATGCCCCGGACCGGCGAAACATGACAGGATCGCACCATGAGGAAGACCATCACCATCACCTATCCCGCATCTCCAGTACGCACCGCGCAGATGCTCGCCGACCCCGCCTACCAGGAGGCGCGGGTCTCACGGGCCGGGCTCGACAACGCCTCGGTGGACGTCGCCCAGCGAGGCCAGGGCTTCGTGGCCACCATCGCCGGAAGCATCCAGCCCTCCCAGCTGCCCTCGGTCGCCTCGAGGTTCGTGCGCTCGGCGGTGTCCTTCTCCGTGGCCGAGTCCTGGGGCGAGCCGAAGAATGACGGTTCACGCTCCGGCGGCTACGACGTGACGATCAAGAACGCCCCGGTCAAGGTCAGCGCCACCTCCACCATGTCTCCCGCCGGTGAGGCCACCACCGTCACCGTCGACGTCGACCTCAAGGTCACCGTGCCGTTGGTCGGCAAGACCATCGAGGAGAAGGCGATGGGCATGGTCGGCCGAGTCGTGGCGGACGAGGAGCGCCGAGCCACCGCGTGGCTCGCCGAGCACTGAGCCGTGCTTCCTTCGCGTCTACATCGCCTCCCCATCGCTCACCTCGATCGCCCGCCCCGATCACGGACTGTGCGCTGCGTCGCCCAGCGGCGTTATTCCCGTGCTGCGCCCCTGTCCGCCAGTGGCGCAGCACGGGGCTGTACGCCGATTCCACCGCCGAGTCTCGCCCGGTTTCATGGCACGATCAGGCCATGAGCACTTCTAACACAGCCGCTTCCGCCCCTAACGCCGTGTGGGCCGAGCGCGCGGGCACCCGTCAGTACATCGGCCGCAACTCCTCGGGCGCTGAGGTCCGCATCGGGATGGGCCCGGGCGAGTTCTCCCCCGGTGAGCTGATGAAGATCGCGCTGGCCACCTGCAACACCCTGTCCGCCGATCACCGTCTGGCCAAGGCCCTGGGCGAGGACTTCGAGGCCACCGTGGGCTGCTCGACCGTCAAGAACGACGCCGAGGAGCGCTACGAGTCCTTCCAGGTCGAGATCGTCACCGACCTGTCCTCGCTCGACGCCGAGCAGCGCGAGCTGCTCAGCCAGCGGGTCGCCGGCGCCGTCGACCGTCACTGCACCGTGGGCCACACCATCGAGCACGGCGCTTCCTACACCACGACGATTGTCGACCCCAACGAGGACTGAGCCCTCAAGCACTCCGGTCCTTGAACCGGCCGCGCTCCCCGAGGCCCCCTGCGTCACTCAGGTAAGGAGACCACTGTGAACACCTCCCGCTCCGGGCGCTCCACAGCGCTGGAACGTGCCCTCGACAAGGCCATCGCCATCCCGGCCTCCCGCATCGAGGAGCGCGTCGCACGGATGCGCCGGGACCGCCCCGGGGCCGACGCCGCCGAGCTCGTCGAGATGGCCGGCGCCCGCTTCCGGCGGGACGCAGGGTTGTCATCGGGGGCGGTCGGGGCCTCGGCAGCCATCCCGGCCATCAGTACGGGCGCGGCCGCTGCCCTGACGGTCGGCCAGAGCGCCGCCTTCATCGCCTCGGCCGTCACCTACGTTCTGACTGTCGCGGAGATCCAGGGGGTCCACGTCGTCGACACCGAGCGCCGTCGGGCCCTGGTCCTCTCCGCCCTTCTGGGCAAGGAGGGATCCGAGGCGGTTCAGGGCCAGCTGGGTCTGTCCTCGATGTTCTGGGCGGCTCAGCTGCTCATGCAGATGCCCCTGCCATCGGTGAAGTCGATCAACGCCCACCTCATCAAGCGGGTGGCCAAGCGCTCGGCCGCCAAGGGCGGGGCGCTGGCACTGGGGCGCCTCCTGCCCTTCGGGATCGGGGCCGCCATCGGCTGGAAGGGGGGCCGGGCACTGGCCAACCAGGTCATCGAGGGGGCGCAGGCGGCGCTGGGGCCCCAGCTCGCTCTGAGCGACTACGTCGACAGCTCCCACGTCGAGGTGATCGAAGCGTGAGCGGTATCGGCAGCGGCAGCGAACCCTCACCGTCGGCCGCCCAGTACCCGGCCCTGGCGCAGATGGGGCTCGTCTCCCCACCAGGTGTCGACGTCGCCTACGAGAACCTCCTGGCCGAGGTCCTGACCAACGGGACTGCGAAGTCCGACCGCACCGGCACCGGGACGCGTTCACTCTTCGCCCGCCAGCTGCGCTACGACCTGCGCCGCGGCTTCCCCCGCATCACCACGAAGTTCGTGGCCATGAAGGCCGTCAAAGGTGAGCTGCTGTGGTTCTTGCGCGGGGAGACCAACGTGCGCTGGCTCCAGGAGCGGGGCATCACCATCTGGGACGAGTGGGCCGACGACTCCGGTGAGCTGGGGCCGGTCTACGGCTCGCAGTGGCGCTCCTGGCCCACCCGGGACGGGGGCGCAATCGACCAGATCACCGGACTCATCGACACGCTGCGCACCGACCCGGACTCGCGGCGCATGCTGGTGTCGGCCTGGAACGTCTCCGAGCTGGGATCCATGGCGCTGGCCCCCTGCCACGCCTTCTTCCAGTGCTACGTGGCCGACGGCCGCCTGAGCCTGCAGATCTACCAGCGCAGCGCCGACCTGTTCCTGGGGGTGCCCTTCAACATCGCCTCCTACGCGCTGCTGACCCACATGCTCGCCCAGCAGACGGACCTGGAGCCCGGAGAGCTCATCTGGACCGGCGGGGACTGCCACATCTACGACAACCACGTCGAGCAGGTCCGCACCCAGCTCTCCCGGGTGCCCAGCGCCCACCCCTTCCCCACGCTGCACCTGGAGCGTGCCGAGTCCATCGATGCCTACGACATGGACGACATCGACGCCTCCCGGGGCTACGAGCACCACCCCACGATCAAGGCCCCGGTCGCGGTATGAGCGGCCTGGGGATGATCTGGGCCCAGGACGTCACCGGCGTCTTGGGGGCCGACGGCGGCATGCTGTGGCGCGTGCCGGCGGACTTCGCCCACTTCAAGGCCACGACCATGGGCTGCGGGCTGGTCATGGGACGCACCACCTGGGACTCACTGGGAGGCCCTCTGCCCGGGCGGCGCAACGTGGTCCTCACCCGCGACCGCTCCTGGCGGGCCGAGGGCGCGATCCGCGCCGGCTCGCTGCGCGAGGGGCTCTCGCTGGCGGCGCGGGGCCTGGCCGCTGAGCTGGGGCACGATCCCCGTGACGGGGATGCTGCGGGGCTGCCCCGCCTGTGGGTCATCGGTGGCGGGAGCGTCTACGAGCAGGCGCTGGCTGACGGCCTGCCCGATGTGCTCGTTATCAGCGTCATGGACCTGGATGCCACGCAGCGGGCCCGCGAGCGCGGCCTGCCCGACTCGGCGCTCGTGCGCGCGCCGGGGATCAGCACTCAGGAGTGGGCCATCGATCCGGTCCTCTCCGACCCGCGGGGGCAGTGGCGCCCCACATCCGGGGACGCGCGCTGGCGCGTGGAGACCTGGCGGCACCTGTAGACGCGCTTGTAACGCCCTCGGCGAGCGTTTCAGCGGATGCTCAGTGCTCGGCGTCGTAGCGCGCCCGGGCCTGGCTGACAGCGCCGAGGTGCTCAGTGGCCCAGGCCTCGACGTGAGCCAGCGCCTCCGCCAGCCCCTTGCCTGAGTCGGTGAGCTCATAGGTCACTCGCGGTGGGATCTCAGGGTACTGATGGCGCTCGATGAGTCCATCGCGCTCAAGGCCCCTGAGGGTCTGGGTGAGCATCTTGGTGGAGATGCCGTCGACGCGGGTCGATATCTCCTTGAATCGTTGCGGCTGGTCCGCTTCGTGAAGCGCCCCGACGACGAGCACGGTCCACAGGTCGCCGAGCGACTTGAGCAGGCCGCGTGAGGGGCAGCTGCGGCTATAGGGGTTGGGCGCCATCTCCCCCGCCTGCTGCGTGCCGGTCGGCTGCTCAGTGTCGGCCACGTCGTCTCCTCGTGTGCTTGGTCGCTGATCCGTCGTCGGCCACCCACGCGTGTGAGCGGCCGACGACGGGCATGACGACAGGTTACCTGCGAACCGGGAGCCTTAATCGAGGCTCACTCGAGGCTCACCCAGGGCTCACTCTGACACGACGGCAAGGCCGCCGGTCCAACCGATCTGCTCCGTGACACCCAGGGAGATGTTCAGCGCCCCGAGCGCCTCCATGCGCTCCGCCCGCTTGAGCTCGCCGGCGTCGGCCCACGCCAGTCCGGCGGCCTCGACGAACGAGCGCAGGCCCGCCTTGGCCTCCGCGGAGTCGGAGGCGGCCAGGACAGTGGCCGGGCGAGCACCGATGGTGCCGCTCGCCAGGACGGCGGCGAAGACGGTGTTGAAGGCCTTGACCACCTGGGCGTCCGGGAGCTTCACGGCGAGCTCGGCGGCCGCAGAGCTGCCGGCCGGGACGAGAGAGTCGAGGGTGGTGAAGTCCAGGGGGTTGGTCGGGTCGACGACGACCTTGCCGGCGAAGGCCTGCGCGCCGTAGGCGGCGATGACGTCGTCGATGGCGGCGTAGGGCAGGGCGAGGACGACGATGTCACCGGTCAGGGGCGAACCGATCTCGGCAACCTCGACGCCCGACAGGTCGGCGGTCTTGGAGGCGTCGCGCACCAGGACCTGAGTGCTGGCACCGGCCTTGACTGCCAGACCTGCGACCGCTGATCCGATGTTGCCGGCACCGATGATGGAGATGGAGGGGACGGACATGAGAGCTCCTTGAGAGTTAGTTGTTGAACGAACAACTAAACTCTCTCACGCGAACTCGCTTTCCGAAAGAGAGTGACTGTATGCAAGAGATCACTAACTGTCGTCGCACACGCTCCTCGCCATCACTGACGCGCCGAGCATCGCGGTCCTCTCGCCGCTCAGAGCAGCTTCTTGGAGGTGAGCCAGTCGGTGGCGATGGTCTTGGAGCTGAGCTTCTCGCCGGTGGAGCGCTGGTTGAGGGAGCGCAGCTCGTCGGGCGTCAGCAGGGCCGAGACCCGGTTGATGGCGGTGGCTGCGATGGCCGGCAGCGAGGCGGAGACCAGCGGGGTGACGTTCTGCGGGAGGATGAGCATCTGGGGGTCGGACAGGATGACGAGGTTCTTGGCCCTGATGGCGGGATCGGAGGAGTAGATGTCGGCGACATCGACGGTGCCGTCGGTGAGGGCCTTGACGGTCAGAGGCCCGCCGGAGTCCTCCACCGGCGTTACGGAGGCGTCGACGCCGTAGACGGCCTTGAGGCCCTTGGGGCCGTAGGGGCGGGTGGTGAACTCCGAGTTCGCGGCGATCGTGACGGACCGCCCCAGCGAGGCCAGGTCGCCGATGGAGGTCAGGGAGTGGGCCTGGGCGGTGGCCTTGGTGACGGTCAGGGAGTCCTGGTCCGTCGCCTCGGCCGGGTTCAGGACGGTCAGCGAGTGCGGCAGGGTCCTCAGCAGGGTGTCCTGGATGGAGGCGGTATCGCCGGCGGCACGGGAGGGGGCCCCGGTGGCGGTCGCGGTGGCGGTCGTGGCAGTCGGGCCGCCGGAGGCGGAGGTCTTGCTGTAGTACTCCAGCAGGTTGCCGCCGTACTCGGGGATGACGTGGATCTTGCCGGCCTCGAGCTCGGGCAGGTAGACCTCCCGCTGGCCGATCTGGTACTGGCGGGTGACGCTCAGGCCCGTCTTCTCCATCATCTGGGCGTAGAGCTCGGCGATGATCTCGTTGGAGTAGTACTGCTGGCTGCCGATGATGATCGGGCCGCCGGAGTAGCCTCCTGAGGATTGGTCGACGGCGAAGGGGTCGGTGTCGGAGCAGGCGCTCAGGGCGAGCAGGCCTGTGGTCGCACCGATGCCGGCCAGCAGGCCGCGTCGCGTCAGCTGCTTGCCGGGGCGCGGGTTGGACGGTGCAGTCATGCTGATTCCTTCCGGTGCTGCCGGGCACCCGGGGGCGTGACCCCCCATTGGATGAGGGCGAAGACGGCCTCGGAGGCCAGGGCCAGGGAGATGACCAGGAGCGCCGAGGCCAGCATCATGACGTAGTCCTGGGTCTTGAGGCCCAGGAACATGAGTCGGCCGAGCCCGCCGGCGCCGGTGTAGGCGGCCAGTGTGGCGGTGGAGATGACCTGGAGGCTGGCCGAGCGCAGCCCGCCGACGAGTAGCGGCGCTCCCAGGGGAATCTCGACCCGGCCCAGCACCTGCAGCTCGCTCATGCCGCTGGCCCGGGCGCCGTCGACGGCCATGACTGAGGCCGCCCGCACCCCGCTCATGGCTCCGGCCAGGACACTGGGCAGCGCCAGGATGACGAAGGCGATCATGGGGGCGCTCAGGCCGACCCCGAGAACAAGGCCGAACAGCGTGATGAGGCCGAGGGTGGGCAGGGAGCGGGCCATGCCGCTGAGCGGCTGCACCCAGGTGCGCCCGCGTCCGGTGTGCCCCACCCACCAGCCGGCGGGGACCCCGATGAGGGCGGCGATGAGGACACCGACCAGGGAGTAGAGGACATGCTGGACCAGCAGCGGGCCGATCCCCATGGCCCCGCTCCAATGAGCGGGATCGGCGATGTAGGCCAGGGCGGCCAGAACGAACCTCACGCCTCGCCCTCCTGACTGTTCGCGGCGGCTGCGCAGGCTCCGGCAGGGACTGCCCCGGCGTCGCCGGCGCGCTTCCAGGTCCAGGGCAGGCACAGCCGCCCCAGCGCGAGGACGAGCCCGTCCAGGACGAGGGCCAGGGCCGCGGTGGCCACCAGACCGGTGACGATCTCCGCGGTGATGCCGCGCTGGAAACCGTCGGTGAACAGCCAGCCGAGGCTGCGCACACCGAGGACTGCTCCGACAGTGGTCAGTGAGATCGTCGAGACCGTCACCACGCGCAGGCCGGTGATGATGGCGGGGCCCGCCAGCGGCAGCTCGACGGTGAGGAAGCAGCGCAGGCGCCCCATGCCCATGGCGGTGGCGGCGTCCAGGACGCGGGCGTCAACGGCGTCGAGTGCGTCGGCGGTGGCCGGAACCAGGAGCGCCAGCCCGTAGAGGGTCAGGGCCACGATGACGTTGAGCGGGTCGCGGATGCCGGTGGCCAGGATGATGGGGAGGATGACGAACAGGGCCAGGGAGGGGACGGCGTAGAGCAGCGAGGAGCCGGTCACCAGCAGGGCTCGCAACGGCCGGGCCACGCGGGCCAGCCGGGCGATGGGGATCGCCAGGACGAAGGAGGCGACGATCGCGGGAACCGCCTGGAGAAGGTGGGCCAGGAGGTGGCCGGCGATGGTGGGCAGGTTGGCCAGGACCCAGCTCATGCCCGTTCCTCCGCCTCCGTGGAGGCTTCGTCGGCCAGGCGCCCGACGGCGCGGCCGGCGCGGTCCAGGACGATCCGGGACTCGGCGACGTCGGTGAGCTGAAGCTGGCGGGCGGCGTCGTCGAGGCCGAGGAAGCGGGCGACGAAGTCGTCGGCCGGGTGGGCCAGCAGCTGGGGGCCGCTGCCTCGCTGGGCGACTTGGGCGCCTTCGCGCAGGAGGATGATCTCGTCGCCCAGGGCGAGGGCCTCATCGACGTCGTGGGTGACGAAGATGATGGTCTTCCCCAGCTCGGCCTGGATGCGGGCCATCTCGCGCTGGAGGTCGCGGCGCACGAGGGGGTCGACGGCGCCGAAGGGCTCGTCCATGAGGAGCACCTCGGGATCGGCGGCCAGTGCCCGGGCCACACCGACCCGCTGGGCCTGGCCGCCGGAGAGCTGGTGGGGGTAGCGCCCGGCCAGGTCGCGGTCGAGGTCGAGCATGTCCATGAGCTCGAGGGCCCGGCACCGGGCGTCGTGGCGGTCGGCACCCTGGAGGCGGGGTACGAGGGTGATGTTGTCGATGACGCGCCGGTGCGGCAGCAGCCCCGCGTTCTGCATGACGTAGCCGATGGAGCGACGCAGGGCCACGGCATCGCGGGTGGCGACGTCCTCGTCATCGATGAGGACCCGTCCGCTGGAGGGCTCCACCATGCGGTTGACCATGCGCAGCAGGGTCGTCTTGCCACAGCCGGACGATCCCAGCAGGACGGTGGTGGTGCCGGCCTCGATACGGGCGGTGAAGGAGTCGACGGCCGGAGAACCGGTTCCGGAGCCCCTCCCAGCCGGGTACGACTTGGTGACGGCATCGAAGGTAATGGTGCTGCTCATTGCGGGTGCCGGGTGTCCTCTCATGGCCTTAGGCGGCGCGGCCCGATGGCGTATTGCCACCGTACCAGCCACCATCTGCCGATCTGCCAGGTGGCAGCCTTTCCCAAGGCGATTGGTGCAGGATTGAAAGCAAACACCCAGGTGCTCACCATCGACACGTCGAAGGCATCGACGAGCCGCTCCCACTCAACACCGCAGCGGTGCGAACCATTCCCGCACTGCATGGCTGGGCGCTCAGGACCCGAATGACACGGCATCATCGGTTCATCATCCCGGCGTCTCATGCCGGCTCAGCCCAGGAGTGCTGCGATGGTGCAGGAGACCGCCAGCAGCGGGAAGGTTCCCTGCTTGGCGGCCGCGCCACGGTGGGGCGCCGAGGCCAGGGCCAGGACCACGGCGGCCGCCAGCATGGCCCCGGTCCCGGCCAGGATGAGGGCGGCGCCGAGCTCCACGTGCCCCAGGGCCGCCAGGGCGACTCCGGTCAGCGCCTGGAGGGCCAGGAAGAGGTTGTAGAAGCCCTGGTTGAAGGCGTAGAAGGCGTGTGGCCTGGCCTCCTCGGGCGTGCCTCCGAAGGTCTTGCGGGCCAGGGGCCCCTCCCAGGCGATGGACTCCATGTAGAAGATGAGGACGTGGAGTGCGGCGGCCAGGACGGCGAGGACCATTGCGGCGGTCAGCATGAGCGCTCGATTCATAGGACGGATGGAAACCAGTCGGCTCAACCGCCCCATCGCCATCGTTATTCCCCGGAGCACCCCGAGATGTCCCGGAAACTGCCGGGATCAGGAGGCCTGCTTGGTCACCCAGGCGATGAAGTTCTCCTCTCCGGTGCCGGTCAGCTCGGCCATCGTGTGCCCCTGCCCCCAGATGGTGGCGAAGTCGACGTTGCCGGCTCCGGCCTGCTGGAGCGCCAGGGCGAGGTTCACCTCGACGGTGGAGGCCGTGTCGCCCTGGGTGATGCCGGTGCGGATGCGCCAGGCGGGGGCGATGGTGGAGCTGCCCCGCCCCTTGGAGTCCTGGGTGAGGTAGTACAGGGGGTCGTACATCGCCACGCGCGTGACCATGTCGGTGCCGACCGAGTCCTTGGCGGCCAGGTCCTTCTCGTAGGCGGCGACGCCGTAGTCCTTGTTCCAGCCCGACAGCCCCGAGTACCTGGACTGCCCCTTGGAGATGACCTCGCGGCTCAGGGAGGAGAAGTGCTGCTTGTTCTCCCCCGAGCCCATGACGAGGTTCTCGGTCTGGGCGCGGCCCACGCCGTCGAAGGCCCCCACGTCCTTGGAGGCGTTCTTCTGGGAGGTGACGAAGCCCTGCAGGCCGGTGATCGTCGCGGTCTTCTTGGAGGCATCGTAGGTGACCCACTGCGAGGAGGAGTTGAGGAAGGCGATGTACTCCTCCACCGTCTTGTAGGTGGTGGACTCGGCGCTGCCCTGACCACCGCTTCCGGGTTTCCCACCCTTGGGTGGCGTGCCGCCGGAGTCACTGGGCGGGGTTCCCGACGGCGCCCCGCCGCCCCCGCTGGGCTCCATCCCCGCCATCTCGGTGGAGGAGGGCGTGTAGGGGAAGGTGGTGGCCGCCAGGAAGTCGTTGAGGGACTTCTGGATGACCGACACGAGGTGGTCGTAGTAGGAGCCCGACAGGTAGGTGCCCTGTGAGGAGGACTCCAGGGTCAGGGGCTTGCCCTGGGAGTCGGTGAGCTTCAGCCCGTTGAGGTAGGTGGGGAAGGCGGCCGCGAGGTCCTGGGAGTAGGCCCGCGTCCAGGTGCCCTCGGCCCGGGTGTCGGAGGAGGCGAACTGCCCCATGTTCCACTCGTAGGCGGCGTTGGCGCTGTCCAGGCTGGTGATCGGGCACCAGCACATGGCTCCGGCGACGGCGTCGGACAGCGCCTTGCCGCTGGTGTCAGTGGTGGCGGCCCCCAGGACGGCCAGGTAGGGGGCGAACAGCTCGCTGTCCCCGGAGGCTCCGGCGACGGCGCTCTGCGCCCCTCCCCCGCTGTGCCCGAAGACGTAGACCTTCGCGGCGTCGCCGGGAACGGCGGCGGAGTTGTAGCGCCGGTAGCGCACGGCGGCCTTGAGGTCGGCGACGCCCCAGGGCGCGTTGCCGGAGTAGGTCTGGGAGTTGGAGTCCTTGCCGCGCAGGCCTGCGAGGACGTAGATGAAGCCGGCCTCCATGTAGGCCTTGATGGTGTCGTAGGAGTACTCGGTGGGCGGCTTCTGGGCGGAGTATCCCGGGGTGTTGACCGGGAAGACGGTGGGTGCGGTGGCAGCGGTGAAGCTGCCGACGGCGCCCGAGGCGTTGACGGTGACCGTGTAGGTGCCGTTGCCGTTGTCCTTCCCAGTGAAGTAGGCACCGGGCACGTAGATGCCCAGGGTCTCGTAGTCCGAGGCCTGGGGCGTGGCCACGTAGCGCAGACCCAGCTGGTAGTAGACCTTGTGGTCCGCGTCGTAGCGCCAGGCGGCGGAGTCCAGGGCGAGCTTGGCATCGGTGGGCGCCTGCGACGAGGCCGCGGAGGAGGCCTGCGCGGTGGCCCCTCCGGTGGAGCAGGCTCCCAGGCCCAGGAGTCCCGCCGTGGCGGGCAGGGCGGCAAGGATGGTGCGTCGTGGCAGGTTCATCGTGGTTCCCTCCGGCACGCTCAGTCGCGTGCCTCGCTCGGGTGTCTGCGTACGTGGCTAGCACATCACCTTAAGGCACGGACGACCCCAGGACGGGGCTGTGCCGCTTCTGTGAGTCGGCATCCGCGTGCCGGCGAGCAAGCCAGAATGCGGGCTCGGCTCGTACGACGACGGCGCCGCCCTCGCGTGAAGGGCGACGCCGTCGTCAGCTATGGGGGACAGTCCTGAGGATCAGTCCTCAGCGGCACTGGGGTGAGTCATGTCCATGGGGACGACCCACTTGTCGAACTCCTCAGCGGTGACGAAGCCGAGCTCGAGGGCGGACTCGCGCAGGGACAGGCCCTTGTGGTGCGCGTTCTTGGCGATCTTGGAGGCCTTGTCGTAGCCGATGTGGCGGTTGAGGGCGGTGACCTGCATGAGGTTGGTCTCCAGGTTGGCCTTGATCCGCTCGGTGTTGGGCTCGATGCCGTAGGCGCAGTTGGTGTCGAAGGAGACGCAGGTGTCACCCAGGAGCTGGATGGACTCCAGGACGCACCAGGCCATGACCGGCTTGAAGACGTTGAGCTGGAAGTTGCCCTGGGAGCCGGCGAAGCCGACGGTGGCGTCGTTGCCGAAGACCTTGGTGGCCACCATGGTCATGGCCTCGCACTGGGTGGGGTTGACCTTGCCGGGCATGATCGAGCTGCCGGGCTCGTTCTCCGGGATGATGAGCTCGCCGATGCCGTTGCGGGGGCCGGAGGCGTACCAGCGCACGTCGTTGGCGATCTTCATGAGGGCGTCGCCCAGGACGCGCAGGGCGCCGGAGACCTGAACCAGGGCGTCGTGGGCGCCCAGGGCGGCGAAGAGGTTGTCCGCCTGGGTGAACTCGATGCCGGTCTCCTCGGAGATCTTCTTGGCGCACAGGGCCCCGAACTTCGGGTGGGCGTTGAGGCCGGTGCCGACGGCGGTCCCGCCGATGGCGAGCTCACGGGCGCGGGAGTCGGCGTAGCGGATGCCGTCGAGGGCGAAGTCGATCTGGGCGACCCAGCCGCTAATGACCTGCCCCAGGGTGATGGGGGTGGCGTCCTGCAGGTGGGTGCGGCCCACCATGACGACGTCGGCGTAGGCCTTGGCCTTGGCGTCCAGGGTGTCGCGCAGCTGCTGGACGCGCGGGTACATGGCGGCCAGCTCGTTGACGACGGCGATGTGCATGGCCGTGGGGAAGGTGTCGTTGGAGGACTGGCCGCGGTTGACGTGGTCGTTGGGGTGAACCGGGGTCTTGGAGCCGCGCTCGCCACCGGCCAGCTCAATGGCCCGGTTGGAGATGACCTCGTTGGAGTTCATGTTGGACTGGGTGCCCGAGCCGGTCTGGAAGACCACGAGCGGGAACTCGGCGTCGAGGTCACCGGCGATGACCTCGTCGCCGGCCTTGGCGATGAGCTCGGCGATGTCGGCGGGCAGCTCGCCGAGCTCGGCATTTGCCAGGGCGGCGGACTTCTTGAGGATCCCCAGGGCCTTAATCATGGGGCGGCCCCACACGAAGGTCTCGCGGCCGATGTCGAAGTTGTGCAGGCTCCGCTCGGTCTGGGCCCCCCAGTAGCGGTTGGCGTCCACCTCGATGGTGCCCATGGAGTCGGATTCGGTGCGGGTCGTGACAGCCTGGTTGGGCGTCTTTGCATCAGTTGTCATAGGTGCAAGGTTAGGCGCTCGTGCTCGCCGCCGTGCGGGGACGGGCGTCCCAGACACGTCTCAGATCGCTACCGGCCAACACCACCGAAGGCGCCTCACACGGGGCGCAGCTGCTCCAGGGCCAGGTCCAGCAGCTCCGCAAGATGCTCATCGCCGTCAATGGTCCGGGGCTCATGGAGATGACCCGTGATCTGCAGGGCAGCGAGCCCATGAAGCAGAACCCAGATGACGGTGGCGATCTCACGGGTGGGGCCGGGTCGTAGTAGACCGGCTCCCTGGGCCTGGGCAACGAGCTCGCCGACGGCGGCCATGGCGTCGTCGGCGGCCTCCTCCAGCCCGGGGTCCGGCTCCGCAATCGGGGCGTCCCCGAAGACCAGCTGGTAGTGATGGGGGCACTCGACTGCGTAGTCGATGTAGGCCCAGCAACCGGCGCGCAGCCGCTGTCGCGCCCCCCGGTGCCGCTCCGCACCGTGACGAATCCGCTCTGCGATCTGCCGCAGGGTCCGTCCCGCCAGGGCACGCATGAGCGCAGCCTTGTCCGCGTAGTGACGATAGGGCGCCGAGCGGGACACGCCGGCAGCCTCACCAACGGCGCGCAGCGTCACCGACTCAGGTCCCCTGTCCTCGAGCAGCGTTGCAGCGGCGTCGAGGATGGCGGCGCGCGTCGGACCTGGATCACGAGGGCTCATGACCCAAGCCTACCCACATGTTGACACAGTCAACTTTCCGGTTATGCTGACATTGTCAACTTAATCTGAGGAGAGGAACGACTCATGACCGACACCACCCGTACCGGCGCCGACTTCGACGCGAGCTACCTGCGCACCTGGACTGAGCCCGACGCCGGTCAGCGCCGTGCACTCATCGAGCAGATGTGGGCCCCGCACGGGTCGCTGCACATCTCCTCACCCGCCTTGACCGTCACAGGAACAGCCGACATCGCTGAGCACATCAACCGCGTCCACAACGACCGCATTGCGGGTCAGGGCCTGACCTTCAGCTACGACCAGCGCATGGAGTCCGGCGACGCGCTATTGCTGCGCTGGTCAATGACCGCCCCAAGCGGCGACGTCGTCGGGCGCGGAGTCGACACCGTCTTCCGCGACGTCGACGGCAAGGTGACGCGTGCCTATATGTTCATGGGCGTGAACTGACCCGAGCGATCCCCTGCGACTCGCCTCGACGTCGGCAGCTCAGGACATCGCCGCCAGCACCGCCTCGGTGCCGGCGGCGATCGTCGTGTGCGCACGGGCCGCGAGTCGGACAACCTCGTCGGGATCGGTGGGCGCCTGGGCGAAGGACAGGTCGGAGACGACGCTCATGCCGGCCACGCGCACCCCGAGCTGGTGCAGGGCGATGGCTTCCAGGACGGTGGACATGCCGACACAGTCGGCACCGGCGGACTCCAGCATTCGCGTCTCCGCCATGGTCTGATACTCCGGCCCGCGCACAGCGGCATAGACGCCTGACCTCTCTGTGACACCGCGCAGGACGTCAGCGAGCTCGTCGTCCCACACACTGCGAACGTCAGTGAAGACCGGGCCGTCGAAGGGTGAGGAGCCGGTGAGGTTGAGGTGGTCGGTGATCGTCATGACCTCGCCGATGTGCCAGCTGCGCAGGCAGCCGCCGGCGTTGACCAGGACGGCCTCACGTACGCCGGCTGCAGCCGCAACACGGGACAGGGCGACCACGGGTCCGGGCCCGTGCCCCTCGTAGAGGTGGGTCCGTCCGCGAGCCACGAGGACGCGCCGACCTCCCCCGACCTCCTGTCCGGTCACCTTCCGGCCACGAGCGACGACATAGGAGTCGAGGCGGTCCTCATGTCCCGGCGCGACCGGAACCATGACCCCGGGCAGGTCGGACAGGCGCATGCTCGCAGCCGGCTCACCCCAGGACGCCAAGGCGTCAGCGGCGCCGGACCCCAGGACCACCAGGAGGTCGTGGCGAGGTGCGCCGGTGCGTCGGGCGATCTGGTGGGCGCCTTCCATGGCCGGGCCCGGGCCTTCTGCGCCGGCAGACACGCTCAGGGCCTCCAGACGCTCAGGCTCGAGAGCGAAGCCTGTGGCCTTGTCGTTCACGAACGGGCCTCCTGGCGGGCCACCCGGCCTCGGCCGAGGGCGAGGTGCCCGAGCACGCCAATGAGCAAAGCGACCAGCACACCGAGGTTGGCTCCGGCCCAGGCCCCGTCGCGACCCCCGAGAGGCCCGAGCAGATAGCCCTGCCAGGACAACCAGGAGGCGGCCGAGTTGACGACCAGCCCCCAGCCGACGACGGAACCGGCAGCCACGAGGACGATGGCCTCCCAGTTGACTGAGCCGTAGACGCCGTCGGGTGTGAAGAGGGCCTCCTCGTCGTAGTCGCGCTTGCGCAGAATGACCTCGGCGACCATGACTCCGGCCCAGGCGGCGATGACGACTCCCAGGGTGGTGAGGAACCCCTGGAAGGGGCCGAGGAAGTCATCGGCACCGAAGATGACGGCGATGGTGCCCACGGTCATGATGGTGGCGTCGATGGAGGTGGCCACGTGCCGACGCACGGGTAGGCCGGTCGCCAGGAGCGACAGGCCCGAGGAGTACAGGTCCATGATGATGCCGCCGGCCAGCCCCAGGATGGCGACGATCGCGAAGGGGATGAGGAACCATGTGGGCAGGATCGTGGTCAGGGCGCCGATGGGGTCGGTGTTGATGGCCTGGCCGAGCTCGGCGTCGGAGCCCACCAGGAGGATGCCGAAGAAGACGAGCACCACGCAGGGCAGTGCCGATCCCAGCGTGGTCCAGCCGATGACGCCGGCTGTCGAGGCCTTGCGGGGCAGGTAGCGGGAGTAGTCGGCGGCGGCATTGACCCAACCGAGGCCGAAGCCGGTGGCCACCATGACCAGGGCTCCGATGAAGGCCGCGGGGCCGCCCGACGGCAGGGCCAGGAGCGTGCGGAAGCTGATCTGGGGAGCGACGAGGACGAGGTAGATGATGGTGAGGACACCGGTGGCCCAGGTGATCCAGGTCTGGACCCTCATGATCGCCTCAAAGCCGAGGATGCCGGCGCTGGCGGCCAGGCCGACGGTGAGCAGGAAGCCCAGGATCTGGGCACCGACCTGGTTGTGCCAGCCCAGAGCCTGGAACACCGTGGCCGAGGCCAGGGTGGCGGAAACGCACAGGACGGTCTCCCAGCCGACCGTGAGGATCCAGGACAGGGCCGCGGACAGGCGGTTGCCGTTGTAGCCGAAGGCAGCTCGGGACAGTGCCAGGGTGGGGGCGCTGCCTCGTTTGCCCAGGACGGCCACGACGCCGCACAGGAGGAAGGAGACGATGACACCGACGCTGCCAGCAACGACCGCCTGCCAGAAGGACAGTCCGAATCCGAGGACCCAGGCGCCCCAGGACAGTCCCAGCACGGAGATGTTGGCCGCGAACCAGGGCATGAAGAGATCGCTCGGCCGCCCCTTGCGATCGGACTCGGAGATGACGTCAAGACCGGCGTTCTCGACGCGGGTGGCGGCGGGAACGTCCGCGGGTGCACTGCTCATGGGCGATCGACCTCGGTGTCGGTATCAGGAGGCTCTCGAAGGAGAGGTGCCTGAAGTCTACGGGCACTGAGATGCGGCGAACGACGCCGGAGAGAGGAAACGATCCACCACACCCTCAGTAAAATAGGATATGTCACACATTCTAGGCGATCTCTATAGAAACTCTCACTGGATACCGGGCGCTGTCTCAGATGCACGCATGTATAGTCGAGCCATCCTCCACCTCGTGGAGACTCACTACGGAAAGGAGCTCTCATGAGCGACAACGGAACCTTCGACAGGATCGCCGGCAAGGCCAAGGAGGCCGCGGGCAAGGTCACTGGCAACAAGGAGACCGAGACCGAGGGCAAGCTCCAGCAGGCCGAGGGCAAGATCAAGGAGGTCGCCGAGGACGCCAAGGACGCCATCAAGGGTGCGGTGAACCACCTCAAGGGCGACAAGTAAGCGTCGTCGCGACATACGCAGTAGCGCCCAGCCTCCTGAAGGAGGCTGGGCGCTACTGCGTTGCCGATACCGGCGTCAGCTGCTCGCAGGGATCAGGGTCGGCGCCACGTTGACCACGCTCTGCGAGGGGTCGGCCTGCCCCCAGGAGTTGTTCCCCCAGGTCCAGGTCCCCTTGTCAACCGTGGCCCACGTGTCATAGCCGGAGGTGCCGATCTGGGTGGCCCCGTCGATCTTGTCCACCTGCACCAACCCTGAGGGGGTGTCGGAGACAGTTCCGTTGACCTGTCCGTAGCGGTTGGAGCCGAAGCACCAGACCGTGCCCTTGGCGAGCGCACAGGTGTGCTCGTAACCAGAGACGAGCGCGGTGGGAGCGGCCGGCAGCTTGCCGACCTCCACGGCCTGGTTGACCAGCGCCTCGTCAGTCTTCTTGCCGAGCTGGCCGACCTCGTTGGCGCCCCAGGCGTAGACCTTGCCCGAGTCGTCCACGGCCACGGCGAAGCCCTTGCCCACACTGAGCGCAGAGACCTTGACCTTCTCCAGGCCGGGCACCGCCGTCGGCGAGACACGTGCGCCCTGAGTGTTGGCCTGGGCGTCAGCGCCCCAGCAGGAGACTCCGGTGCCGCCGGAGGAGCAGACGAAGGAACCGCTGCCGGCGCGCAGGGTCGTAGGCTTGTTGGCAGCAGGGGCCGCCGCAGCGGAGGACGACGGAGCCGCCGCGTCCTTACCGGGCCACAGCCAGTGCCCTCCCAGGGCACCCCCGACCAGCCCGAGGGCGAGCACACTGACCGCCACGACCGGGAGGACCCAACCGCGACGCGGAGCACTGCTCGGGTACTGGGAGACATCGCTCTGCGGTGCCTCCGTCTCTGTCACCGCGGGCAACGGCTGAAGCCTGTAGCCCTGCGGCTGAGGCTGCGTCGGTGTCGCCATCTGCGGCTGGGGCGGCGCGACCGCAGCCGGCTGCTGAGCAGGCTGAGTCGGCTGAGCCGCCCCGTAGTCCACAGTGCCGCCACGAGCGCCGTCGCCCCCGAATACGCCATCTAAGGCCGCGGGCTGTGCAGGCGCCCCGTACACGGGCGCGGGCTCTTGAACGGGCACCTGCTGCTGAGCAGGCGGGTACCCGGCAGGCTGCTGAGGGGAATATCCGGCAGATGCTGCGATCTGTTCGAGCTGCGCACGCTGCTCGGGCGTCCAGGCGTGTCCGGCGGCAAGGGCCTCCTGAGCACGCTCAGGACTGCCGCCGATGAACCACAGCACCCTGTCCCCGTCGAGCATCCGGTCATCCATGGGCCAGACCTCTCCTCAACGTCAAGGACCGATGTGTGTCAGTAGGTCAGCCTACGGCGAGCCATGAGCATGGCGGCGCCTGTCGCACCGGTGCCCAGCACCATCCAAGCGGCGGTCGTTCCCGCTCCGGTCTGAGCGAGGGTGGAGCGACCTGCGGTGGCGGTACCCCGCTGGCCAGAGGCAGCCTGCTCGCGGGGTGCCGCGGCCTGCTCACCGGGAGCCTCCGCGGCGCCCTGGGGGGCGCTCTCCTCGGCAGCCGCAGGGGCGCCTCCCTCAGAGGACTGCTCGGGGGCCGGGGCCTGCTGCTCGGGAGCAGCCTGGGAACCGGCAGGATCGCCCTGCTGCTGGTCGCCCTGGTTCGGCTGGGACTGCTCAGCCGGAGCCTCCGGCTTGTTCTCCTGCTGCGCCGCGGCGTTGTTGGCACCCGGAGCCTGAGGTGCCGCCTTGCCCGCGTCCTCCGCGGGGGCGGGAGCAGGCTCGGGGGCGGGGGCTGGCTTGTCACCATCGGGCTTGGGGGCGGCCGGGGAAGGGGTGTCGGGCTGGGGAGCGTCGGCCTTCGCACCACCGGACTGCGGCGCCACCTGCTCGGCGGCAGGAGCGGGGTCCGTCTCGGCAGCAGCCGCGCCGACCGGGACGACGGACAGGGCCACGGCCGCGGACGCGGCCATCCATACGCTTCGCTTCATGGGAACTCCTTCAGGATGTGAGAGCCACGACTCTCACATCGGGTGATGAGGATGTGGATGCAGACACCTTACCCAACGCAGCCCGGGTCCTGTCACGCCACCGACACGGGCACTACTCCACTGTTGGGCACTTCACATCTTCGTCGCTCAGACGTGCTGAGAGACGGTCAGACCCTCAGGCCCAGCCCTCTCATGCGCGAGACCGCCCCCTGGGTCAGCACCGAGTGGAGCCGCTCCTGAGCCATCTGCCCGAGGAGCTCGGGGAACTGCCCCAGGAGCCTCTGGAAGGTTCCGATCTCCTCACCGATGACGCGCCGACCCCACAGCCCCAGCCGGGCGGCCAGCTGCGGGTCGGCCGCAATGACCTCCTCCAGCTCTGCGATGGCGTAGGTGCTGATCGGGTCCTGGCTGAGCTCGTGGACGAGCCCTCTGCGCAAGGGATCCTCCAACGACTCGCTCAGCGCCATCCCGAAGTCGATGAGCAGCCCGAAGGTGATGTAGGTCTTGAGCAGGCGCTCGGCCCAGTCCAGTGGCCGCAGCCGCTCGTCGAAGTCGCCCAGCACGTCGGTGAAGCGCTCGGCCGCCCCTAGGGCGTCGATGCCGTGGGTCGCGGCCAGCTCCACGACCCGGTCGAAGGAGGCGACCTCCCAGGCGCTCATGCGCAGCAGGTCGACCCGGGCCGTCATCCGCGGAGCCCGGTCGGCATCCTTGGCGTAGCGGGTGCAGGCCGCCGTCCGGGAGATCGCGACGACGCCGACGACCGACAGCTCGTGAGGACCGACCTGCATCGGGGTGGAGGCGCTGCTGGGCTGAGGTGACGGAGTCGGCATCTGGGACATGGCCACCATCGTATCCAGGTCTTGCCGTGCGTGAAGCACAGCCGTGACATCGACCACGCCGACGGCGCACCTCCCCGTCCAGACAGGCCATCATCATGTTTTCCCGCTACGCTGACGGCGTCCACGGTTGCCCGGTCGTCAGATGGACTCAGATATGACTCGCGATCGGCTGCCAGATCCGACGGCGCCAACGCCCACGCAGCGCACCCGACTGTGCGCGCGAGCGACAGCCGCGCCGGAGCGGTTCAACCCGATCAGAAGACAAGGAACCTCGTGAGCAACGAGCAGCACGGGGCCGACGCCGTCGAGCCCGACCACAACTCCACAGACGACCAGACCACCATCGAGGGTGCCGACGCCGCTGCCGGCGCCACGACCGCCCCGTCCGGGATCATCGAGACGGCCGGCGCCCACGCCCCCGTCCTGGACGAGGCCACTCCCGACATCACCGACGAGGGCGACCAGACCGACCTGAGCCGCAAGACCTTCGCTGACTTCGGTGTCGAGCCGGAGATCTGCGAGGCCCTGGACGCCAAGGGCATCACCCACCCCTTCCCCATCCAGGCCCTCACCCTGCCAGTTGCCCTGGAGGGGCAGGACATCATCGGTCAGGCCAAGACCGGCACCGGCAAGACCCTGGGCTTCGGCATCCCCCTGCTCATGGACACCCTGGGTCCCGGGGAGGAGGGCTGGGACGAGGATCCCGCCTCCGGCAGCCCCCAGGCCCTGGTCATCCTGCCCACCCGCGAGCTGGCCAAGCAGGTCGCCGAGGAGCTGTCCACGGCTGCCGCCAAGCGCACCGTGCGCATCGTCCAGGTCTACGGCGGGCGCGCCTACGAGCCCCAGATCGAGGACCTCGAGCGGGGAGCCGAGGTCGTCGTGGGCACACCCGGCCGCCTCATCGACCTCATGGAGCGCGGTGTGCTGGACCTGGCTCACGTCACCACCGTCGTCCTGGACGAGGCCGACGAGATGCTGGACCTGGGCTTCCTTCCCGACGTGGAGAAGATCCTGGCCCGCACCCGCGCCGACCGGCACACGATGCTCTTCAGCGCCACCATGCCCGGGGCCGTGGTCGCCCTGGCGCGCCGCTACATGACCCGCCCCACCCACATCCGCGCCCAGGACCCGGGCGACGAGGGTATGACCGTCCAGACGGTCCAGCAGGTCGTCTACCGCACCCACTCGATGAACAAGGTGGAGGTCGTCTCCCGGATCCTCCAGGCCGAGGGGCGCGGGCGCACCATCATCTTCGCGCGCACCAAGCGCACGGCGGCCCGGGTGGCCGACGACCTGCGCGCCCGCGGTTTCGCCACCGGGGCACTGCACGGCGACCTCGGCCAGGGGGCCCGCGAGCAGGCCCTGCGCGCCTTCCGCAACAACAAGGTGGACGTCCTGGTGGCCACCGACGTGGCCGCCCGCGGCATCGACGTCGACGACGTCACCCACGTCATCAACTACCAGTGCCCCGAGGACGAGAAGATCTACGTCCACCGCATCGGCCGCACGGGGCGCGCCGGGCACTCGGGCACCGCCATCACCTTCGTCGACTGGGACGACGTGCCCCGCTGGCGCCTCATCGCCAAGGCCCTGGGCCTGCCCATCGAGGAGCCGGTGGAGACCTACCACACCAGCGAGCACCTGTTCTCCGACCTGTCGATCCCGGAGAAGGTCACCGGCCGCCTGCCCCGTCACAAGCGCACCCTGGAGGGGCTCGACGCCGAGGAGATCGAGGACCTGGGTGAGACCGGCAAGCGTGGGCGCAAGCAGTCCGGCCGACAGGGTGGGCGCTCGGAGCGCGGCAGGGGCGCCAAGGACTCCAAGCGCGGTGAGCGTTCCCGGCGCTCCGCCGACGGCGAGGCCAAGCCCCGGCGCAAACGCACCCGTAAGCGCACGCGCGGCGGCCGGCCGGTTGACGGGACCGCCGGCGAGTAGGACTGACAGGCAGCGGCTGAGACTCACGTGGGTCTCAGCCGCTGTCCGACTCCGGGGCGGAGCCGGGTCAGAGGCGGGTCGCCAGGAAGGCGAAGACGCCGTCGGCCATGATCTGGACGGCGATGGCCGCCAGGAGCAGTCCCATGACCCGGGTGAGGATCCGGATGCCGGAGGTGCCCAGCACCCGGTTGAGCCCCAGGGAGAAGCGCAGCGAGGCCCAGATGGCGATGTGCGTGCCGATGATCGCGGCCGTCACGGAGACCCACCCGGCCACCCCGCCTCCGGTGGTGTCCACGGCGACCATCGCCGCGACGATGGCACCGGGCCCGGCCAGCAGGGGCGTGCCCAGGGGCACGAGGGCGGCGTTGGCGGTGACGGCGTCAGGATCGGGGCTCTCATCGACCTTGTCGGTCAGCAGCTCCAGGGCCACCAGGAGCAGCAGCAGTCCGCCGGCCACCTGGAGGGAGGGCACCGAGATGCCCAGGAACTTCAGGATGTAGCGTCCGAAGACCGCGAAGAGCACGATGACGGCGAAGGAGACGACCGTGGCCTGGCGTGCGGAGGCGGCGCGCTCCGGGGGTGTCTGCCGCGAGGTCAGGGACAGGAAGATCGGGATGGCGCCCAACGGGTCCTGGATGACCAGGAGCGTGGTGAAGGTCGTGGCGAAGACCGTGGTGTCGAAGACGGACTGCAGCATGGGGCGTTTCTATCACCGCCGCTCGGCAGGAGTCGGGTGCCGTGGCCGGTCGGCCCTCAGGGGCGGACGAGGTCGAGGGCGCCCTCGTCGAGGATCTGTTCCAGCAGCTCGGGCGGCATGAGGTTCTCCCCCAGGCGGTTGGGCTTGCCGGTGCCGTGGTAGTCCGAGGCCCCCGACAGCCCCAGGCCCAGGCGCTGGGCCAGGAGGCGAACCTGCTCGCGCTGCTCGGGGTCCTGGTCGCGGTGGTTCATCTCCAGGGCCGCCAGGCCGGCCTCGGCCATCTGGGCGAAGGTCTCATCGGGCACGAGGCGGCGTTGGCGGGAGGCGGCGCGCGGGTGGGCCGCCACTGGGACCCCACCGGCGGCGCGCACCAGGCGGCAGGCCTCCACCGGGTCCAGCGCCCAGTGGTGGACATAGTAGGGCGAGGAGGTGGCCAGCGGCCCGGCGAAGGCGGCGTTGCGATCGGGGAAGGAGCCGGCCGCTACGAGGGCGTCGGCGATATGGGGCCGGCCGATCGTGTGGGAGTCGGCCGACTGGGTCAGAACGTCCTCCCAGGTGACCGGGTAGTCCTGACTGAGGCGCTCGACCATCCGCTGGGCCCGGCTGTCGCGCGAGCGGCGGGCGCGGGCGAAGGCGGCCTCCAGCCCGGCATCATCGGCCCGGTGCAGGTAGGACAGCAGGTGGAGGGTGACCCCGTCAGCGGCGCAGGAGATCTCGGTGCCGCGCAGCAGGGCGACGCCGGTATCCGGGACGGCCCGGGCCGCCTCCTGCCAGCCGGCCATCGTGTCGTGGTCGGTCAGACCGACGACGTCGAGGCCGGCCCCGGCCGCCTTCGCCATGAGCTCGGCGGGCGAGTCGGTGCCGTCGGAGCAGGCCGAGTGGGTGTGGGGGTCGATGCGCACCGGGACAGTGTAGGTAAGTGCGGGCAGCGCGCAGGGAGGCGTGGAAGACTGGATGGCATGAGCGAGTCGAGCCGTATGAGCAGTACTGTGCCCACCACGCGGCGCACCGACGACGCCCCGGTCCGCTTCGGGGTGATCGGGGCCGGTTTCATCGCCCGCTGGTTCGCCGAGGCCGTCGCCCGCGAGCCGGGTGCACAGATCGTGGCCGTCACCTCCGCCCACCGCGAGCGCGCCGCCGCCTTCGCCACCGAGCACGGGATTGCGCATGCCTATGCCTCGCTTGAGGAGATGCTCGCCGCCCACGGCCCGGGCTCGCCCGACCCGATCGACGTCATCCATGTGGGTTCCCCCAACTCCCTGCATACGCAGCACTCGATCACGGCCCTGGAGGCAGGTTTCCACGTGGTGGTGGAGAAGCCCTTCGCCCTGACGCGCTCGCAGGCCGAGGCGATGGTGGAGGCGGCGCAGGCGGCCGACCGCTTCCTCATGGAGGGGTGGCTGTCCGCCTTCGAGCCCGGAGTGGCTCAGCTGCGTAAGCACCTTCCACGGCTGGGGCGGCTGCACCGGGTAGTGCTGTCCAAGGAGCAGTTCTCCTCGCGGATGGAGCTCTTCCGCTCCGGTGGCCTGCCACCGGCCTTCGATCCGGCTCTGGGCGGCGGCTCCCTCATGGATCTGGGCATCTACCCGGTCAGCCTGGCCATTCACCTCTTCGGTGAGCCGGACCGGGTGACGGCCACGGGGACGCTGCTGGAGTGCGGTGTCGACGCACGGGGCACGGTGGTCCTGTCCTACGACTGCGGTGAGCACGCCGGGCTGGAGGTCGTCTGCCTGCACTCCAAGACCTCCCCGGGAATGGAGTCGAGCTTCGCCGGGGACCATGACGTGCTGAGCATTGACGACTGCCAGTGGCCCCGGCGCATTGGGCTGCGCGGCCCGACGGCGGCGACGGGCACGGGTGAGGACCTGTCGGTCGAGCGCGGCGCTGAGGCGCCCGGTCACCAGCTCGCCTACGAGCTGGCCGAGGTGTGCCGCCTGGTACGGGCCGGAGCGCGCCAGTCCGATCTGCACCCGTTGAGCCGCTCCGTGGCGGCGGTCGGGGTTCTGCAGGAGGCCCGTCGCCAGGTGGGGGTGCGTTTCCCGGCCGATGAGCAGGACTGAGCCGCCCCCGCGTTCCTGAGTACCCCACCGAGCGCCGGTTGGGGCCCAACAGTGGAATGATGCCCCTATGGCATCGACTTCTCCCGCAGACAACCGCCCGTCCGACGAGTCCCCCGCCTCCTCGCAGGAGGCCCCCCAGTCCTTGGCGGCGCGAGGCTCCAACCGGTCCCGCCAGCCCGAGAACCAGGCCTTCCGTGACTTCATCGGCTCGGGGTGGGGGCCGCGTCCCGAGGGTCTGCCCGCCCGCAGCGAGGCGGCGCCCTGGGCGGCCGCCCGCCGTGAGGCCCTCGGCAGGCTCTTCCCCGGCGAGCGTCTGGTGCTCCCCGCGGGCGCGCTCAAGGTGCGCAACAACGACTGCGACTACCGGTTCAGGCCCCACAGCGCCTTCGCCCACCTGGCCGGAACCGGCACGGACTTCGAGCCGGATGCCGTGCTCGTCCTGGACCCCCTCACCGAGCCGAGTCAGGACGCCGGTTCCCCGGACGGCTCCGATGACACCGACGACGTCGCCCCGACGCATGAGGCAGTCCTCTACTTCCGGCCCCGGGCCTCGCGATCCAGCCAGGAGTTCTACGGCGACCCCCGCTACGGCGAGCTGTGGGTGGGGGTGCGGCCCTCCCTGGAGGAGGTCGAGGCCTCCACCGGCATGCGCTGCGCCCACATCGACTCCCTGCCCGACGCGCTGGCCAAGGATGCCGGTCCCGACGCGGTGCAGCTGCGCGTCGTCGCCGAGGCCGATGAGTCCGTCACCGCTCTGGTGACCTCCACGCGGGAGAAGGTCGGGTTGCAAACCGGCCAGGGCGCCGCGGAGGTCGACGCCGGTCTGGCCGAGGCCGCCAGCGAGCTGCGCCTGGTCAAGGACCCCTGGGAGATCGACCAGCTGCGTGCCGCCGTCGCCGCCACCAAGGCCGGCTTCGACGACCTCATCCGCTCCATCCCCCGGGCCCGCGGCCACTGGCGCGGTGAGCGGGTCCTAGAGGGGGCCTTCGGGGCCAAGGCCCGTGAGGAGGGCAACGGCCTGGGCTATGACACGATCGCCGCGGCCGGCAACCACGCCAACACCCTGCACTGGATCAACAACGACGGCGCCGTCGAGCCCGGCCAGCTGGTCCTGGTGGACGCCGGCGTCGAGGTCGACTCCCTCTACACCGCTGACGTCACTCGCACGATCCCGGTCGATGGTCGCTTCACCGAGGCTCAGCGCCGGATCTACCAGGCGGTTCTCGACGCCGCCGACGCCGCCTTCGCCCGTGCAGGCACCCCGGGCTGCCGCTTCAAGGACGTCCACGCCGCCGCCATGGAGGTGATCGCCGCCCGCCTCGAGGAGTGGGGGATGCTGCCCGAGGGCGTCAGCGCAGCCGATTCCCTGGCCCCCGAGGGCCAGTACCACCGGCGCTGGATGGTGCACGGCACCAGCCACCACCTGGGCCTGGATGTCCACGACTGCGCCCAGGCGCGCCGCGAGATGTACATGGAGGCCGAGCTCAAGCCGGGCATGTGCTTCACCATCGAGCCGGGACTGTACTTCCGCGAGGACGACCTGCTGGTGCCCGCCGAGATGCGTGGCACGGGCGTGCGCATCGAGGACGACGTCGTGGTGCGCGAGGACGGCAGCGTGGAGCGCCTCACTCAGGACGTGCCCCGCACTGTGGAGGAGGTCGAGGCCTGGGTGAGCGGGCTCATCGCCAACTGACTGCCGACTGACTGACTGCTCGGTCACCTCCCTTGCCGCTCATCGCTATTCGTAGATAGCATCGCCGCATGACGATGAAACATGGGCTGCTGCCCGAGGACCGCCCCCAGGACCACGGTGCTGTGCGCGAGGCCTCCACCGTGGCCTCCCTGCTCGATGTCCTGGGGGACGCCACCCGCCTGGCGATCCTGCGCCACCTCCACGGCGGCGAGCACCGGGTGGTGGAGCTGACCGAGCACCTGGGCCTGGCCCAGTCGACCGTCTCCCAGCACCTGGCGATCCTGCGCAGCGCCGGTCTCATCTCCAGCCACTCCCACGGACGGGCCAACGTCAGCCGGATCGAGAACCCCGAGGCCATCGAGCAGGTCCTGGCCGCTGCCGAGTCCTTGGCCGCCGTCATCTCCGCGGACGGAGCGAGCCGGGGCAAGGAGCCGCAGTGAGCACCCCAGCCGGCCACGAGCCCGACACCCATTCCCGCCACCACTCCCACGGTCACTCGCACAACCACGGCGCCGGGGCCTCACGAGGTCGTCTCCTGGTCGCCCTGTGCCTGTCGACCACGGTCCTGGTGGCCGAGATCGTCAGCGCCCTTGTCACCGGATCGCTGGCGCTGCTGGCCGACGCCGGGCACATGCTCACCGACGTCGCCGGCCTGGCCATGGCCCTGACGGCCGCCCAGCTGTCCACGCGTCCGGCCACGGACCGCTCCACCTGGGGCATGCGTCGCGCCGAGGTCATCGGGGCCGCGCTCCAGGCGGGCATGCTCGCCGTCGTCGGGCTCTTCGTGGCCTTCAAGGCGGTTCACAACCTGCTGGTAGCCCCGCAGGTCGAGGCCTCGGGGATGCTCGTCATGGGTGTCATCGGCCTGGCCGCCAACGTCATCGCGCTGCTGGTCCTCTCTGGCGGCCGGGGGCATGACGGACACGGCGAGAACCTCAACATGAGGGCCGCCCTGCTGGAGGTCCTCAATGACGCCCTGGGATCAGTGGGCGTCATCATCGCTGCCGCCGTTGTGGCCCGCACCGGCTGGACGCGGGCCGACGCCGTGGCCTCCCTGCTCATCGCCGTCCTCATCCTGCCCCGGGCGGTGACGCTGCTGCGCTCGGCCCTGGCGGTGCTCATGGACTTCACTCCCCGGGAGCTGGACCTGGCGCAGGTGCGCTCGCACATGCTCGGCATCGACCACGTCGAGGAGGTCCACGACCTGCATGCCTGGACCGTCGCCTCGGGCATGCCGGTGCTGACCGCGCACGTCGTCGTGCGCGACGAGTGCCTGCGCGACGGTCACACCGAGGAGATCCTCGACCGGCTCCAGAACTGCGTGGCCGAGCACTTCCCGGTCAGGATCCAGCACGCGACCCTCCAGCTCGAGCCCGTCTCGCACCTCGAGCACGAGGCCGCCTACTGCTAGGCCGGGTCAGGAACGGCGGTAGCGTTTGCGGGTCGGCTCGGGAATGTGAGCCGGCTCCCCACCTTCCAGGTGCTCACGGGCGAAGGCCAGCGCGCTGGCGAGGCCCTCGAGACGCTGGGAGGCCGTCATGGACCGGGTGGTCACCTCGACGACGACCTGTCCCCCACCGGCCTCGAAGCCGGTGGCCACCAGGTGCTTGAGGACCCCGGCGCAGTCCTGGTTGCCCTGCCCGGGCAGCAGGTGGTCGTCCAGGGGCCCGGGCACGCCGTCGGTCAGGTGCAGGTGACGCAGCGTGGGCCCCAGCGCGCGGGCCATGGCCAGGGCGTCGGAGCCGGAGGTGGCGGCGTGGGAGATGTCCAGCGTCACCGACTTGTAGCCCTGCCCCACCGGATCCCAGGTGGGCGAGTAGGCCTGGAAGTCGCGCGTGGAGTGGGCGTGGCGGGGCCGCCAGGTGAACATGTTCTCCACCGCCAGGTGGATGCCCGTGGTCGCCTCGCGCTGCGCGACCCCGGCGATGAAGGAGCGCGCGTAGCGGGTCTGCCAGAAGAAGGGCGGGTGCAGCACCACCGTGGGCGCCTCGAGGTAGTGGGCCAGCTCGATGGAGCGGTCCACCTTGTCCCACGGATCGGCGCCGAAGACCCCACGGGTCACCAGCAGCGTGGGGGCATGGACCGCCAGCACCGGCTGGTCGTGCTTCTCCACCAGGGCCGCCAGCCGGGTGGCGTCCTGGGATGCCTTCTCACTCCAGACCATGATCTCGACGCCGTCGTAGCCCAGCTCCTGGGCGATGGCGAAGGTGTCGGGAACACTGCCGGGAACCACACAGGCGGTCGACAGCCCCACCGGAATGCTCATTGTCGCGCTCCCTCGTCCCTCAGTGCCGCTCAGCCCTTGTCACCGGAGCCGGTCTCATCGCCGGGCTCCTGCGACGGCGCCGGGGCCCCCGACTCCTTGTGATCCTCTGATCGCGAGGGACGCAGGAAGGGGTCGTAGTCCTCGGCAACGGACGGGGCGCCGGAGGCGGAGCCGGCCGAGGCGGTGGGGGTCCGCTCAGGAGCGTCACTGCCGGGCTGCGGCAGGCGCACCCCGAAGCGGGGCTGCTCGTCGGGGCGCGAGCCGAAGGCGGTGGGCCCGGGGGCCTCCTGTCGCGCACGGCGCCGCTCCTGGGAGCGCCGCAGCGCGCCCGCCCCACGCGCGAGGTTGCCCGGGACGTCGGCCAGAGCCTGGCTGGCCTCGTGAATCTCCCGGGCGGCGAGGATCGAGTAGCGCGAGGCCACGACCTGGCTGATGGAGGTGAAGTCGCGCCGCCCCCGGGTCAGGGCGTAGCTGAAGAGCTGGAAGACGATCCCCCACAGCACCCCCAGCAGGACGCAGGCCCAGAAGTTGAGCCTGGGGCCGCTGCTGCCGGCCACCGACATGATGATGCCGAAGAACACCCCGATCCACAGGCCGTTGAGGGCCCCTGACATCGCTGCCCTCCCCCAGCTCATACGCCCGGTGATGCGCTCGACCTGACGCAGGTCGGTTCCGATGATCGCCAGGTGCTGCACCGGGAAGCCTTGGTCCGACAGAGCGTCGACCGCCCTCTGCGCCTCGGGGTAGGTCGCGAAGGAGGCCACCTCCTCCCCCTGGGGCATGACACCACCACTGGACGAGGTCAGGGAGGACAACGGGCTCGGATTGGCACTCATGGGGGCTATCGTCGCACGCGCGGGCACGCGGTACGGAACCATCGACAGGCAATCACGCCTCAGGCGCATAGGCTTGGCTTGTGGAGAACACCAGGACGCGCACGACCAGCAGGGTTTTTGTGGCCCGCCTCATCGGTACCTCCGTCTTCGACCCCTTGGGCGATGCGGTGGGCAAGGTCCATGACGTCGTCGTCCTGCTGCAGATGCGTGGAGAGCCCAGGGCCGTCGGCTTCGTCATCGACGTCTCCAGCCGGCGCCGCGTCTTCCTGCCCCTGTCGAGGATCACCGCGATCGAGCCCGGAGCCGTCATCACCACGGGCCTGATGAACATCCGCCGCTTCACCCAGCGCCACGTGGAGACCCTGGTCGTCGGCGAGCTGCTGGACCGGGTGGTCACCATGCGCGACGGCTCGGGGAACGTCACGGTGCGAGACGTGGCCATCGAGCGCGACCGCGGCATGGACTGGAAGGTGACCCGCCTGTTCGTCCAGCGAGCCTCCTCGGGCCCCCTGGGCCTGCGCCGCGGGGAGACCTTCACGGTGCGCCCCGATGAGGTCAGCGGCCTGGCCGCCAGCGCCGACCAGCAGGGCGCCACCGCGCTGCTGGCCACCTTGGAGGACCTCAAGCCCGCCGACCTGGCCGACGTCATGCGCGACCTTCCCCAGGACAGCCAGATGCGCGTGGCCGCCGAGCTGACCGATGAGCGCCTGGCCGACGTCCTGGAGGAGCTCGGCAACGAGGACGCCGTCGCCCTCCTGTCCCGCCTGGAGGCCGGTCGCGCCGCCCACGTCCTGGACGCCATGCAGCCCGACGACGCCGCCGACCTGGTCGCCGACCTCCCCCAGCTCAAGGCCACCGAGCTGCTGGGCCTCATGGAGCCCGAGGAGGCCGAGGACGTGCGCCGCCTCATGGCCTACGACGAGTACACCGCCGGCGGCCTGATGACCACCGAGCCGATCATCCTGCCCCCGGAGTCGACGGTGGCGACCTTCCTGGCCCAGTCCCGCAAGGCCGAGGTCCCTCCCGCCCTGGCCGCCGTCGGCTTCGTGTGCCGCCCGCCCCTGGAGTCCCCCACCGGCAAGTTCGTGGGCATGATCCACTTCCAGAGGGCCCTGCGCGAGCGCCCTCAGCGCATGGTCGGCTCCATCGTGGACACCGACGTCGACTCCGTGCGCCCCGAGGACTCCATCGGTACCGTCACCCGCCTGCTGGCCACCTACAACCTGACGGCTCTGCCGGTCCTCGACGACGCCGGACGCCTGCTGGGCGCCGTCAGTGTCGACGACGTCCTGGACCACCTCATGCCCGACGACTGGCGCGTGGCCGACGAGGCCGTCACCGACGAGACGATCGAGAGGGGCGCCAATGCCTGACCAGCTCGACCAGCCCTTGCCCGACAGTCGCCTGCGGTGGCTGCGCAGGACGCATCCGGCCCACGCCTCGCGCTCGGACGGCTTCGGCCGCTTCGCCGAGGCCACCGCCCGCTTCATGGGCTCGCCCAAGTTCGTGCTCTACATGTCGATCTTCGTCGCTGTGTGGATCGTGGCGAACCTCATCCTGGCCAAGATGCAGAAGGCCTGGGACGCCTACCCCTTCATCCTGCTCAACCTGGCCTTCTCCACCCAGGCCTCCTACTCGGCCCCCCTCATCATGCTGGCCCAGAACCGGCAGGACGACCGCGACCGCGTCACCGCCGAGCAGGACCGCCAGCGCGCCCAGCGCAACCTGGAGGACACCGAGTTCCTCACCCGGGAGATCGCCGCCCTGCGCCTGGCCATGAACGACGTCGCCACCCGCGACTTCGTGCGCAGCGAACTTCGCGACATGCTCAGCGAGATCCTCGCCGAGGAGCGCCTCACCCGTGAGGAGATCGCCGAGTTCCAGGACAGCGGCGACGACGAGCCCGACACCATCCCTGAGCAGCGCACCGCTCAGTGAGGGAGCACTCGGTTCTCACGTGGGACTCGCCACCTGTCGTGGCGCTCGACGGCACCCCTAGGATGGGCCCATGACGCAACCGACTCATGACGCCGTCATGGAGGCGCTGGCCAGGGTCATCGACCCCGAGCTGCACCGCCCCATCACCGACCTGGGAATGGTCTCCTCCGTTGACATCGCCGAGGACGGCGTGGTCAGTGTCGAGGTGCTCCTGACCGTGGCCGGGTGCCCCTTGAAGGACACGATCACCGCCGACACCCGACGCGAGGTCAGCACCGTCGAGGGTGTCACCGAGGTGCAGGTGAGCCTGGGCGTCATGAACGATGAGCAGAAGGCCGAGCTGCGGCGCCGCCTGCGCGGTGGGGCCGCCGAACCGGTGGTTCCCTTCACCCAGCCGGGCAACCTCACCCGGGTCTACGCCGTCACCTCCGGCAAGGGCGGGGTCGGCAAGTCCTCGGTAACCGCGAACCTGGCCGCCGCCATGGCCGCCCAGGGCCTGAGCGTGGGCGTGGTCGACGCCGACATCTACGGCTTCTCCATCCCCCGCATGCTGGGGGTGGAGCGGGTGCCCACCCAGCTCGACGGCATGATCGTGCCGCCGGTGGCCCACGGCGTGAAGGTCATCTCCATCGGCATGTTCGTGGAGGACAAGCAGCCGGTCGTCTGGCGCGGCCCCATGCTGCACCGCGCCGTCCAGCAGTTCCTCTCCGACGTGTTCTGGGGCGACCTGGACGTCCTGCTGCTGGACCTGCCGCCCGGCACCGGCGACGTGACGATCTCCGTGGCCCAGCTGCTGCCCAACGCCGAGATCCTCGTGGTCACCACCCCGCAGACGGCCGCCGCCGAGGTCGCCGAGCGCACCGGCCTCATCGCCACCCAGACGCACCAGAAGGTGGTGGGCGTCATCGAGAACATGTCCTACATGCCCCAACCCGACGGCTCACGCCTGGAGATCTTCGGCTCCGGCGGGGGCGAGATCGTCAGCGCCTCCCTGAGCGAGACCCTCGGCTACGAGGTGCCGCTGCTGGCCCAGCTGCCGCTGGACATCCGTCTGCGCGAGGGCTCCGACACCGGTCTGCCGGCCACCGTGGCCCAGGACGGCAAGCCGGCTGCCGACGCCCCCGCGGCCCTGGAGCTGTCCGCTGTGGCCCAGCGCCTGACTCACCGCTCCCGCGGCCTGGCCGGCAAGAGCCTGGGGGTCACCCCGGCCTGATACCGGTCCCGCCGGCTCTCGACGGATCAGAAGTCGACGGCGATACGCGCGGCCTCGGCACGGGTGCGGGCGGCGGCGTTGGCCGCACGCACGATGTCACGCGGCGATAGAGGGCGCACGCGGTTACGGGAGTCATCACCCGCCGAGGCGGCATCCCCTGCATCCTCTCCGGAGGCAGCGGCCTGCGGCTCGACCAGGCTTGTCGGAACCTCCACCGGCTCCGGCTCGGCCGGCTGCTCAGCGTCCTCGGTCTTCTCCGGCTCGGTCTCATCGGCTCCGTCAGTCGCTTCAGCCGACTCGACCGACTCAGCCTGCTCGGAGGCAGACTCATCCTCAGCGTCGTCCGCCTGCTGGAGCACTCCCCGCGGCGGAGCGGCAGCTGCCTGCTCAGCGCTCTGCGGGCTCTCAGCGTTCTCGACACCCTCAGTGCTCTCGGAATTCTCGGAGCCCTCGGTGCTCCCGCTGCTCTCAGCCTTCCCGGCATCCTTCTCGGCCAGCCGCTCGTCGCGCTTGGCCTCGATCTGCTTGCTCAGCGACGTGGCCCGATCCTTCTTGACCACGTCGTTGACAGCCTGTGCGGCGTCGTCGGACATCTCCTTGGCGGCTGAGCCGACGGAGCGGAAGGGGTGGGCGAGATCCTCGCGGATGGCGTCGATGTCCTCCCCCAGGGCGTCGCGCACGATCTTGCGCGGGTCGTACTGGCGCGGATCGAGGCTGGACAGGTCCAGGTCGGCCATCTCGGGGCCGACCTCCTCAGCGATCTGGCTGCGCGCGTTGTCCAGGAACACCCGGAGCTGACGCACCATCTGCGTGAGCTTGCGGGTGTACTCGGGCAAGCGCTGCGGCCCCACCACGATCACCGCCACCAGGATGATGACGAGGAACTCAGATCCGTTGATGCCGAACACGCCGCTCAGTATAGGGAGTCCCACCGGTCCGAATCCGCCTCGGTTCGCCTACCGGCGGACTCACCCGGGCGAGCGCCCTTCCGCCTATCGGGCCGAACACCTGGAACAATGTGGCTTGAGGGGTGCGCCTGGCACCCCGCAGCAGAAGAAAGGCTCACAGTGAGTGCGGACAAGACGCTGAGCTGGTCCTACACGGAGGACTTCACCGCGGAGGACGAGGCCACCGCCCAGGCCCGCATACGCGGGCTCGAGCTCGGCATCACCCCGGTGTCCTCGGGGACCGGAGCCGCGCTGCGGATGCTGGCCGCCTCAGTGGGAGCCAAGTCCGTGGCCGAAGTCGGCACCGGCACCGGTGTCTCGGGCCTGTGGCTGCTGGGCGGCATGGGCACTGACGGGGTCCTCACCACGATCGATGTCGAGCCCGAGCTCCAGCGCGAGGCGCGTCGCGCCTTCGACGGGGCCGGCTATCCCTCCTCGCGCACCCGCATCATCCAGGGGCGGGCCTCGGACGTCATGCCCCGGATGGCGGCCCGCTCCTACGACATGGTGGTGCTCGACGTCGCCCCGGAGGAGGCGATCCTCCTGGCCTCCAACGCCCTGCGGATGCTGCGCCCCGGCGGGGTCCTGGCCGTGACTCGAGCCCTGTGGAACGACCACGTGGCCGACCCGGCCCGCCGTGACGTCACCACCGTGGCAGCCCGCGAGCTCGGCAAGGCGCTGCGCGCCTCCCGGGCGCTGCTGACCACGCTGCTGCCCGTCGGAGACGGCCTGCTCGTCTCCGTGCGCCAGACCTGACTGTTCACCGCCCAACCGGCCGGAACGACGAAGAGGGCCGGACCCGCATTGGGTCCGGCCCTCTCTCGCGAGGCTGGATGACTCGGCCACCGGCTCCTCGACGCCGAGGTCCCAGTGGTACCCGGCTGCCCCCGGGCGCCAGGATCGGTCAGATCTTGGCGTTGGCCAGGGCCTCTCCGAGTGCCTTGACCTCATCGGCCGTGATCTCGAGGACGAGTCGACCACCCCCCTCAAGCGGAACCCGCATGATGATGGCGCGGCCTTCCTTGACGACTTCGAGGGGGCCGTCTCCGGTCCGGGGCTTCATGGCAGCCATGTGCTCACCTTTCGTCAGTGCTGCGCGGGCACATCGCCGCGCGACCTGTCATATTCTACGACATTCAAGGTGCAAGGTTCGAGGACGGGCCCGCCATGACGCGATTCACGCCCCCGCCCGGCCGTCGCGCAGCCTGCGGGCCGCACTGACCACGTAGTCCACAGCCGCCTCAGCGTCATCGACGACGTGCAGCAGGTCGGGGTCGCTCGCAGAGATCATGCCGCGCTCGATCATCGAGGTGCGCAGCCACTCCAGCAGCCCACCCCAGTAGCCGCTGTCCACCAGGACGATGGGGAAGGAGGAGATCTTCTGAGTCTGGACCAGGGTGAGCGCCTCGAAGAGCTCGTCGAGGGTCCCCATTCCGCCGGGCATGACGACGAATCCGTCGGAGTACTTGACGAACATGGTCTTGCGGGCGAAGAAGTAGCGGAAGTTGACCCCGAGGTCGACGTACTCGTTCATGCCCTGCTCGTGGGGCAGCTCGATACCCAGCCCCACTGAGGTGCCGCCGGCCTCGTGGCAGCCGCGGTTGGCGGCCTCCATCATGCCCGGGCCGCCTCCGGTGATGACGGCGTAGCCGGCGCGTGCCAGCCCCGCCCCCACCTCCATGGCCACCCGGTAGGTGGGATCCTCGGGCTTGGTGCGGGCCGACCCGAAGACACTGATGGCCGGCCCCAGCTCCGCCAGAGCCCCGAAGCCCTCAACGAACTCCGCCTGGATACGCATGACCCGCCACGGGTCGGCGTGGAGCCAGTCGGCGTCGGCGTCACTGCTCAGCAGTCGCGCGTCGGTGGTCTGGGTGGGGATCTGGGTGCCGCGCAGCACCACTGGTCCCTTGCGGTAGGACTGACGTGAACTCATGCGGTCATGATCCCCCAATCCCGCCGAGACGGCGACGTATTCAGTGCGCAGAAGAAGAGGGTACGTGAGGGACAAAAGTCCCAGAAATTCATCCCCGCCACCCACACCTTTCTCACCAGCATCTCATCTCTCAGAAATCTCAAAACAAACCCGAATTATACCGCCAATTTAATTCAAGACATCTTATCTTCAGGGGCGCCCCGTCGCCCTGGTGACTGAATTCTCCTTGTGTCTGGAAACACCAGTGAGGAGCGTCATTGTGAGCGTTTCCAGAAGTTATCGCGCGGTACCGTCACAGATATGACCCGAGGCCCTGAAGATGTGTACGACGACGTTGCCGTGGACGCGTGGATCCAGGACGATCCGGACCCCGTCACCCGCGCCGAGCTCACTGAGCTGCTGAGCGCCGCCCGTTCTCATGGCGAGCAGGCCCAGGCGGCTCGCAGGGCCCTCAGCGACGCCTTCAGCGGCACCCTCGCCTTCGGCACGGCCGGCCTGCGAGGTCGTCTGGGCGGGGGCCCCAACCGGATGAACCGGGTCGTCGTCATCCGCGCCGCGGCGGGGTTGTCCGCTTACCTCAAGGACCGTCTCGGTGAGGGCTTCAGCGTCGTCATCGGTTACGACGCCCGCCACAACTCCGAGCAGTTCGCCCTCGATACGGCCGCGGTCGTCACCGGCGCGGGCGGTCGGGCCATTCTCTTCGAGTCGCACTGCCCGACCCCGGTACTCGCCTTCGCGCTGCGGCGCCTGGAGGCCGACGCCGGCGTCATGGTGACGGCCTCGCACAACCCTCCGCAGGACAACGGCTACAAGGTCTACCTGGGCGGGCGGGCCGTGACCGACTCAGGTCAGGGGGCCCAGATCGTTCCCCCCTATGACAGCCAGATCGCTGCGGCGATCGACGCCGTCGGCCCGGTCAGCTCCGTACCCCGCCCGCAGTCGGGCTGGGAGACGGTCGACCCGGAGATCCGGGAGGAGTACATCGAGCGGGCCGCTCAGGCGGCTCGGATGACGGCCCCCGCCCCGGTGAAGATCGTGCTGACGGCGATGCACGGCGTGGGTGGGGCCACCTGCCGTGAGGTGCTCGCGCGAGCCGGGTTCACCGACGTCGTCGAGGTGGCTGAGCAGTTCGAGCCGGATCCGGACTTCCCGACGGTCGCCTTCCCCAACCCGGAGGAGCCCGGGGCGCTCGACCTGGCGCTGGACAAGGCCCGGCAGGTCGAGGCGGACCTGGTGATCGCCAACGATCCCGATGCGGATCGTTGCTCCGCCGCCATCCCGGACGAGGACGCTCCCGGCGGCTGGCGTCAACTGACGGGCGATGAGGTCGGCGCGCTCCTGGGTGAGCAGGCCGCCGAACTGGCTGCCTTCGCGGGCAACGGGGTCCTGGCCTGCTCCGTGGTCTCCTCCCGCCTGCTGCGCCGGATCGCCCAGTCCCACGGCTTGGGCTTCCGCCGCACGCTGACGGGCTTCAAGTGGATCAGCCGGGAGCCGGGCCTGGTCTTCGGCTACGAGGAGGCCCTGGGCTACTGCGTCGATCCCGCCGCGGTGCGGGACAAGGACGGCATCTCCGCCTCGGTGCGGCTGGCGGTGCTGACCTCCGTGCTCAAGCAGCAGGGCCGGACCCTGCAGGATCTGCTCAACCGGCTCGCGCGTGACCACGGTCTGCACGCCACGAGCCCGTTGAGCATGCGGGTCGAGGACCTCGAGATCATCACCAGCACCATGGAGCGTCTGCGTTCGGGCGGGGCGCCGGCCAAGCTCGCCGGTTCCCCGGTCACCACGACCGTGGATCTGCTCGACGGCGTCTCGGACGGCAACGGCGGTACCCTTCCCCCCACGAACGGCCTGGTGTGGGTGACGGCCTCGGATGACCGAGTGGTCGTGCGCCCCTCGGGAACCGAGCCCAAGCTCAAGTGCTACTGCGAAGTGATTCTGCCGACGAATGACACTCCGGTGGCGCAGGTGCGCGAGGCGGCCGCTGAGCGCCTGGAGGCCATCAAGGCCGACCTGCGCGGCATTCTGGGGATCGCTGCCTGAGCCGGTCTCACCCGGCCGCAGACCTCGCTTCAACGTCGCCGGGAGCGCCCGCGCAGGATCGGCGCGGGCTCAGCCCCGGCGTAGCAGCGGCACTCGCACCCAGGCACCGCGCGTCGCGGCCCAGTGGAGCAGGGCTGAGACCAGGTAGACCACTCCACAGGCCACGGCGATGACTCCGCCTGCGGACAGGTTCAGCTGCACTGCGATCAACAGCCCGGCCAGGGACGTCGCCGCACCGAGAATCGGGGCGCCGATCAGCAGCCGGCTCATGGTGCGCGTCCACGGCGCCAGCGCGGCCGCGGGCGCGGCGATGAGCGCGATGGGCAGAATCGTGCCGACGGCGGGAACGAGCATCACGATGGTCAGGGTAATCATGACCATGACGGTCCCCTCGGCCCAGGCGGGCTTCAGACCGCTGGCGCGGTATCCCAGCGGGTCGAAGCTGTAGAAGGTGAGGAACCGCCCGGCCACCGCGAGCACGAGGACCGTCAGCGCCAGGACGGCGCCGACGGCAATGACATCGACGCGGTTGACGTTGAGCACGGAGCCGGCCAGGAAGGAGTCCACCTTGATCGGCAGCGGGGCGAACCACTTGTTGAGGAAGTAGCCCAGGGCGAATCCGAAGGTGAGGACAACGCCGGCGGCAGACTGGGAGGAGATCCCGGGAACCTGGGACAGTCGCCGCATGAGCCAGATCATCGGCAGGCACATGAAGGCGGCTCCCACCAGCACCAGCGCGGACAGGAGGGTGAAGTCGGCGTGCTGGCCAAGGACCGCCCGCGAGAACCAGGCGGCGGTGACCACGCCGACGATCGCTCCGGGGAAGGTCGCGTGAGTGAGTGACTCGGTGAAGAAGATCCGGCGATGGACCAGCGCGAGCGCCCCCACGAGCCCGGCCAGGAGCCCCATGAGAAGGACCTCGACGATGGGCAGCAGGAGGATGTCGAACCCGATTCTCATACCCGGCTCCTCTTAGACGTCGGGGTCACGCCTCTCGCCGAGTCCTCCGGTCCCCCGATGGGATCGGCACTGGCCTTCGCACCTACCGTCGTCGAGGTCGACTCAGCTGCCGCGGACTGCACCGAGCCGGCCCGCCGAGCCAGCCCGCGCAGCCTTTCGCGCGCGGTTGAGACGCCGACGGCGATCAGGAGGATCCCGGTCATCACCAGGGCCACGGTGGCCTGCGGTGAGATCGGCTTGTCGGAGGTCTCGGGTAGGGCCATGAGCAGCATGCCCAGGTACCCCCCGCCCACACCCACGGCGATGGCGACCAGGACCATGGTGCGTACCCGGGAGGCAAGAACGCGCGCCGTCGCACCGGGGATGACGAGGTAGCCGATGACCAGGAGGATCCCCACCGCCGTCGAGGCGGAAACGACCGCGGCAGCGATGGCGGTGTTGAGGATCAGGTCGAGTGCGAGCAGCCTCAGCCCGGAGGCGCGGGCGCCGGTGCGGTCGAAGGCGTAGGCCACCTGCTCCTTCCAGGTCGCCGCAATGAGCAGCAGTGCGACGGCGCACACGATGAGCGCCTGGGCGAGGCGCGCATCAGTGACCTCCAGGAGGCGGCCGAACATGAGGGCCTCGAGCTGGCCGGACATGTCGCCCTTGGCCAGGGACAGGATGAGCCCGACGGAGAAGAAGCTGGTGAGGACGACGGCGGTGCCGGCCTCGGAGGCCTCCCCCCGATGCGAACGGTGCGAGACGATGGTCAGCACCACGGCCGCGGCGACGGCGACAACGGAGGCCGCCGGGATGATTGCGTCGATCCCCCAGTAGACGGCGCCGGCGACGATCCCGGGGAAGACGGCGTGGACCATGGCCTCGGCGCTGAACTCGGCGCTGCGCAGGTTGACGATGACACCGATGACGCCTGCGACGACGCCCAGAAGCACCACCATCACCAGGGGGCGGAAGAGGAAGGGATACGTCGCCAGCTCGGTGAGCCCGGGGATGTTGAGGGCCGCCAGGCGCAGCTGCTCGAGGGCCTGGCTGAAGAGCCTCATCGCCTCACTCATGACGGCTCCTGCGTGCCCGCGCCGGAACGGAGCCCCAGCAGCCGGGTGGTGCCGTGGCCGCCGTAGGCCTCGTCGATGTAGCGGGCCACGAGCACGTCGTCGCGCGGTCCGAAGGCGATCTGCCGTCCGGCCAGGAGGGCCGCCTGCTCGCAGGTCTCCTGGGCCAGAACGAGGTCGTGGGTGGAGATGACCAGGGAGATGCCCTGGTCCTTGAGGTCAGTGATGATGGATAGCAGGGCGTCCCGGTTGGGCTGGTCCAGGCCGTTGAAGGGCTCATCGAGGAGGATGAGGCGGGGCCGGGCGGCCACGCAGCGCGCCACGAGGACGCGCTGCTGCTGGCCGCCGGACAGGGTGCCGAAGCGCCTGTCGGCGCGGTCGGCCAGACCCACGCTCTCAAGGGCCTCCAGCGCCCGACGACGGGCCTCGGCACCGGGGCGCCGCAGGATGCCGAGCTGGGAGTACATGCCCATCTGGACCACCTCCCGCACGGTGACGGGGAAGGTGGGGTCGAGGTCGCTGAGCTGAGGAACGTATCCGACGGACCCCCGTGGCGCTCTGCCCGGTGCCGCCCCGTTGACACGCACCCGGCCCCTGCTGACGGTCACCATGCCGAGCAGTGCCCGCATGAGTGTCGTCTTGCCCGAGCCGTTGGGACCCACGAGGGCGAGGGCCTGCCCGGCCGGGACCCGACCAGTGACACCGGTGAGCACGGTGGTGGAGCCGTAGGAGAAGGAGGCGTCCTCCAGGGTGACGACCGGTTCGGCAGCAGCGGTCAGGGTGGTCGGGGAGGTCATCGCGGGAGTGCGATCACGGGGGTCTGTCATACGGTTCCTCACTTGACGTCGGAGGCCTTGGGGCTCCACTGGGCGAGGTCGGCAGGAATCTCGGTGACCGTGCCGCCCCAGGCCTTGGTGAGGTTGGAGACGTTGTGGAGGATGGAGCCGATGTAGGTCTCGCCGTCGGATCCGGGGGTCCCCAGGGAGTCGCCGTAGAGGGCCTCATCACCGATGACCGCCTTGACTCCGGCGACCTCGGCGACCTTCTGGATGGACTTGGGGTTGTTGGAGTTCTCAGCGAAGATGGCCACGGCCCCGGAGGACTTGACCTTGTCCGCGGTCTGCTGGATCTTGTCGGCGGTGGCGTCCTGCTGGGCGTTGAAGTCGGACAGGGCGGCCCCCTCGAACTTCACACCGAACTCCTTGCTGAAGTAGCCGAAGGCGTCGTGGCTGGTGAACAGGACCCGCTTGTCCTGGGGTACCGAGTTGAGGGAGCCGGCGGCCCATTCGTCGAGCTTTTTGAGCTTGGCGACGTAGGCGTCCACGTGGCTGCGGAAGACGCCGGCCTGGTCGGGGGCGGCCTTCTCCAGGGCGGCACCGATGTTGGTGACCTGGACGATCGCGTTCTTCGGTGAGGTCCACACGTGCGGGTCGAAGCGGAACTCGGGCTCGCTCTCCCCCTCCTCCGGCGGGAAGGGCCACTTGGCGACCTCGACCTTGGCGCTGCCCCGGTCGACCTTGTAGGGCTTGGCCTCCTCCTTCTTCTTCTGGGCGGCCAAGTCATCGACGTCGGCGGCCCCGGCGACCCCGGAGGTCACCACCATGGTGCCCTTGAAGCCGGTGGAGTCGACGGCGGAGTCCAGGAAGTGCTCGAGGTCGACGCCGGAGACGAAGAAGAGATCCGCCTCGGACAAGGCCTTGGACTGGGCCGTGGTCATGTCGTGCTCATGCGCTGAGGCGTTGGGGGCCAGCAGGCAGGTGAGCGTGAGGTGGGACTTGGCCTTGGCTGCGTCGGCTCCGAAGTGCTGGGTCTTGCCGTCCGCGCCGGTGCGGTCGAAGGAGAGATCACTGGAGGCGTCGCCGCTGGCGAGCTGGGTGATGTAGTCGCAGATCTGCGTCGTGGAGGCGACCGCCTTGACCGTTCCCGCGGCGTCGGCCGAGGTCGAGCTGTGACCACAGGCAGCCAGGGCGGGAGCGGACAGGGCGAGGCAGGCAAGCGCCGCGGCGCTGCGGCGACTCATACTGGGGATGGTTCTCATAGAGCCGAGTATAGTTTCGGAGACCCGAAACTTGGCAAGTTGAGGCGATCCTTCCTGCTGCATACCGAAGGGGACGACGACGGGCCCGGCTGCTATGCCGGGCCCGTCCGTGAGGTGCGGTGACGTGCGACGACGCACGGTTCCTTTCAGTCCGCCAGCCCCTCCAGGACGGCGGCGCTGGCGGACAGGCCCAGGCGGTTGGCTCCGGCCTCGACCATGGCCAGGGCGTCGGCGGCGGTACGGATGCCGCCGGAGGCCTTGACACCGAGGCGCTCTCCCACCGTGGCGCGCATGAGGGCGACGGCGTGGGTGGAGGCGCCGCCGGCGGGGTGGAAGCCGGTGGAGGTCTTGACGAAGTCGGCCCCGGCGGCCTCGGCAGCGCGGCAGGTGGAGACGATCTCCTCATCGGTGAGGGCGGCGGACTCGATGATGACCTTGAGGACGGCGCCCCGGCAGGCCTCGCGCACGCCGCGGATGTCGGCCTCGACGGCGTCGGCGTCACCTTCCTTGACGAGGCGGAGGTTGACGACCATGTCGATCTCCTCGGCGCCCTTGGCCAGGGCGTCGGCGGCCTCGGCGGCCTTGACAGAGGTGGCGTGGGCGCCGGAGGGGAAGCCGCAGACAGTAGCCACGTGCAGGTCGTCGGGTACGTCCACCGGCAGGAGGCTCGGGGAGACGCACACGCTGTAGGTGTTCAGGTCCGCAGCCTCGGCGATGAGCGCGTCAACCTGGGCGGTGGTGGCCTCGGGCTTGAGGAGGGTGTGGTCGATGAGGCGGGCGATCCGGGTGCGCGTGGTCATGGGGGTCCTTCCTGGTGGGCAGTCACGACATCATGTCCCGACCCGTTTCATCCGGGCAACGTCGACTCTGCCCGGCGCAGGACGCGAAGCGCCCACGCCTGCAGGACGAGCGGGATGAGGAGAACTACCGGGAGCCACAATCCACGTAGACCGTACAGGCCGATGGCGAAGGGGACCGACAGGATCGCCACCGCCCCGAGGACTCCGACGGTGAAGATCATGATCGCCAGGGCTCGCTGAATATCCCGGAGACTCACATCATGGCCAGCAGTCGTCATCAGGCACCACCCTCACCGGAACGTCGATCGGTGTGTCTGGTTCTCAACCTCCTGGCCGCGAGCGCCACCGCGCCCACCGAACCCAGGATGGGAAGGGAGAAGGCACACAACAGCACCACAGCGCTACGAACCCCTCTTGCGCTGACAAAGATGTACAACGCTGAGACTATGCCTGCAACGTACAGCAGGATGAGCGCCGCTTCCGGTGCCGACACAGAGAACACGCGCCCGCCTTTCAGGACGGCAGAACCTTTTTCCACCCTTCGAAGCAGAATAATACTCTAGACGGTCAGTTCTCGGGCGCGATGACGGCGAGGACGCGGGGCCAGTTGCCGAGCTCGCGGGGGCCGGGGCGGTGCGGATCGCGCGAGGCAGTCAGATCGAGGGGGCGCACGGCGCCGCTGGAGGGCTCGTAGATGTGTGCGCTCCCCTCACCGGGGTCCTCCTGCCCGACGGTCCACCAGGGCAGGGCCAGGACGTAGTGGCGGGGCACGGCCGGGGTGCGTGCCAGGGACGCGCGCAGCCTCGCCCTCGCCGTGGGCTCACCCTCGGCGTCGGCGTCGAGGACGAGCGGGCCGCCGGTGACCAAGATGACCGGGAGTCCGCCGGCCAGCGCCTCACGGATCGAGGCGACCTCACTGCCCCAGGCGGGGCCACGGTCGCTCACCCACCTCACCGTGTAACGACGACGACGCCCTCCGCCCGGAGTGCAGGTGCTCGCGATGTCGGTCATCTGCCGGGCCACGGACCAGGGCGTGGAGCCCAGCGCCTTCGGCCAGGGCAGGACCCCTAGGCCGCGGACATTCATGGCCCGTTGGAGACGCAGCTGCTGGCGGGACAGGACGGAGACCAGCTGCTTGCCCTCCCTGCCGGGTGGCGAAGCGGTCATCTCCTGGGCGAGGTCGCCTGTCACGGCTGCGCGCTCGCCGGGTTCCAGGAGCAGGCGGGCGGCCAGGAGGCAGGTGGGCCCGCAGGTGGTGGCGTCGGTCTGGGTCAGGGTGATGGCCTGGCCCGCCTGGGTGAGGCGCCCCACCCGCAGCCGGGAGTTGACGGCCCGGGCGACGATGGCGGGCTCCATCTGCCGGGGCGTGGTCATCCGATGCGCTCCAGGATGACGCCGCGCTCGCGGCGGGCCACGGCGTCGGCCGCTTCCTGGGAGCGGGCCTCAGAGATGACGATGCCGCCGGCGAGCGCCTCCCGGGCGCGGGTGAAGCGCTCGGGGGTGGCGGTGTGCAGGGTGAGCAGCGGTTGGCCGGCACGCACCTCGTCGCCCGGTTTGGCGTGCATGGTGACGCCGGCGACGGCCTGGACCGGGTCCTCCTTACGGGCCCGCCCAGCCCCGAGGCGCCAGGCGGCCACCCCGACGGCGAGAGCGTCCAAGGTGGTGAGGACCCCGTCGGCCGGGGCGGTGACGGTCTCGGTCTCCGGGGCGAGGGGCAGGGGTGCGTCCGGGTCACCTCCCTGGCGGGAGATCATGTCGCGCCAGATGTCCATGGCGCGTCCGTCGGCCAGGGCGGCGCGGGCCTGGTCCTCCTCGACGGGTCTGCCGGCGGCGGCGCACATCTCCAGGGCCAGGGCCACGGTGAGGTCGACGACGTCGGCCGGTCCCCCGCCGGCGAGCACCTCGAGGGACTCGGCGACCTCGAGGGCGTTGCCGGCGGTGAGCCCGAGCGGGGTGGACATATCGGTGAGCAGGGCGCGGGTGGTCACTCCGGCGTCGGTACCCAGGGCCACCATGGTGGAGGCGAGCTCGCGGGCCTGGCCCAACTCCTTCATGAAGGCGCCCGAGCCGACCTTGACGTCCAGGACGAGGGCGCCGGTCCCCTCGGCGATCTTCTTGGACATGATCGAGGAGGCGATGAGGGGGACGCAGGAGACGGTGGCGGTGGTGTCGCGCAGGGCGTAGAGGCGCTTGTCGGCGGGGGCCAGTCCCGCCCCGGCGGCGCAGATGACGGCGCCGGGGCCGTCGGCATCGAGCATCGTCGCGATCTCCTCGCCCGTGAGGTCGGCCCGCCAGCCGGGGATGGACTCCAGCTTGTCCAGGGTCCCGCCGGTGTGCCCGAGCCCGCGCCCGGACAGCTGGGGGACGCTCACGCCGAAGACGGCCACGAGCGGCGCCAGCGGCAGGGTGATCTTGTCCCCCACTCCCCCGGTGGAGTGCTTGTCCGCCGTGGGGCGGGTCAGGCCGGAGAAGTCCATGCGCTCCCCGGAGGCGATCATGGCGTCGGTCCAGCGGGCGATCTCGGCCCGGCTCATGCCGCGCAGGTAGATGGCCATGGCCAGGGCGCTCATCTGCTCCTCGGCGACGGCGCCGCGGGTGTAGGCATCCACGACCCAGTCGATCTGGGCGTCGGTCAGGGCGGCGCCGTCGCGCTTGGCGGCAATGACGTCGACGGCGTCGAAGGGCTCGACGGAGGGCGTGGCGGGGACGGTCACGGGGTTCTCCTTCATCTGTGGCTGCTGGTCAGCCGGCCCTCAGCTCTGCGGGCCGACGACGCGTTCGACGTCGTCGGCGCAGAAGCGGTCGGGCAGGACCTCGTCGATGCTCATCATCCCCGAGGGCATGGCCAGCACCATACCGTCGGCGGCGTGCTCGCTCAGGAGCTGGCGGCAGCGCCCGCACGGTGCCAGGGCCCGGCCGTGGGCGTCCACGCAGGCGAAGGCGACCAGGCGCCCGCCCCCGGTGCGGGTGAGCTCGGAGACGAGGCCGCACTCGGCGCACAGGGTGACGCCGTAGCCGGCGTTCTCCACGTTGCATCCCGAGACGAGTCGGCCGTCGTCGACCAGGGCGGCGGCACCGACCTTGAAGCGGGAGTAGGGGGCGTAGGCGTGGGTCATGGCCTCCACGGCGAGCTCGTGCAGGGCCCGCCAGTGGGCGTCGGTCAGTTCGGTGGGCACGATGCTGCTCACGGGTAGGGCACCCCCTCGGCGGCCGGCGCACGCACCTTGCCCACGAATCCGGCCACCGCCAGGATCGTGACGATGTAGGGGATCATGGAGATGATGTCCGGTGAGACCGAGCTGCCGATGACCGGCAGGGTCTGGGCCACGGAGGTGGCGAAGCCGAAGAGCAGGGCCGCCCCCAGGGAGCCCAGGGGCCGCCAGGCGCCCAGGATCATGGCGGCCAGGGCGATGTAGCCGTTGCCGGCGGTCATGTCGTTCTCGAAGGACAGGCCCGAGCCGACGGTGAAGAAGGCCCCTCCCAGTCCCGCGAGCGCCCCGGCCAGGGCCAGGTTGGCCACGCGGGTGCGCATGACGTTGATGCCGACGGTGTCGGCGGCCTTGGGGTGCTCACCGCAGGCCCGCAGCCTCAGCCCCCACCGGGAGCGGAAGAGCATGACGGACAGGACCGCCACGGCCGCGTACATGAGGTAGACGAGGATCGTCTGGCGGAAGAGGACCGGCCCGATGATCGGGATCCGGGACAGCAGCGGCACCGCCAGGGTGGGCAGGCGCAGGGCCCGGTTGAGGCTGGGGCTGGAGGACAGGAAGGTGGAGAACAGGAAGCCGGTGAGCCCGGAGACCAGGACGTTGAGGACGACGCCGACGACGATCTGGTTGACCCGGTAGCGCAGTCCGAACAGGGCCAGCAGGAGGGCCACGAGGACTCCGGCCACGGGGGCGGCCAGGATCCCCACCCAGGGGTTGGAGCAGGCCGAGGCGACGACGGCCCCCAGGAAGGCCCCGCCCAGGAGCTGGCCCTCGATGGCGATGTTGATGGTGCCCGAGCGCTCCCCGATGATCCCGGCCAGTGAGCCGTAGACGAGGGGGACGCTCAGTCCCAGCGCGGAGGACAGGATGGTCACCAGGGGGATGACGCCGCGGCTTCCGGCCCCTGCCCAGGCCAGGAAGGCCAGGACGAATCCGATGCCGATGAGGACGGCGGCCCAGGTGGGGATCCTGCTGCGGCGCCGGGAGCGGTCGAAGGCGACGGCTGTGGACGCCGCGACGATCCCAGCGATGGTGAGGATGACCAGGCGTGCGTTGACCTCGGGGGCCCCGAGCCGGAAGAGGTCGGAGGAGGCGGTCAGGTCGAAGGTCGTCGAGCCGCGGGCCCCCAGAGCCATGAACCCCTGCAGCAGGAGCACGACGACGCCGGTGATCGGGATCTTCAGATCCATGGGCGCCGCCGTCGCGGGCACGGAGGCATCCGGTGCGGTCGCGGCGTGAGAGTCGGCGGAAGCGGTTGATGCGCTCATGGCTCAGGCCTCCTTCGCGGCGGGAGCGGCCGGGGCTGCGGCCGGCACTGAGGCGGGGGACGGGGCGGGGCCGCCGAGGGTGTCGCGGCGCTCCGGGAGCCGGAAGATGGCCCGGATCAGGGGCGGCGCGGCGATGAACAGCACGATCGTGGACTGCAGGACCAGGACGATCTTGATGTGGGTGCCCGGGGCGGCCTGCATGGCGGTGCCCCCGGCGCGCAGCGCCCCGAAGAGCAGGCCGGCCAGCACGGTCCCCAGGGGGCGGGAGCGGCCCAGGAGCGCCACCGTGATGGCGTCGAAGCCGATGGTGCCCACGACGGACTCGTCCATGCTCTTCTGGGTGCCCAGGACCGGCGCGGTGGCGGCCAGCCCGCACAGGGCGCCGGAGATCATCATGACCAGGCTCGTCACCCAGGGAACGCTCATGCCTGCGGTGCGGGCGGCGTCGGCGTTGAGGCCGGTGGCCCGCAGCTGGAAGCCGAGGCGGGAGCGCTCCATGAGCCACCACACGGCCACGGCGACCAGCAGGGCCAGGAGGAAACCGGCGTGGAGGCGGAAGGAGTCGCCGGCCAGTGAGGGGTACTGGGCGGCATCCGCCACGGTCAGGGACTTGCGGTTGCCGGTCTCCCCCTCCCCGTTGAAGGCCTTGAGGCTGAGCACCTGGGACAGCAGGTGGGCGGCGATGGAGTTGAGCATGATCGTCACGATCACCTCGTTGGCGCCGGTGCGGGCCTTGAGGACGCCGGCGATGCCGCCCCACACCAGTCCTCCCAGGGCCGCCCCGACGACGGCGAGCAGCAGGTGGGCCACCGGGGGCAGGTTCCAGGCGATGCCCACGTAGCAGGCGGTGATCGCCCCGAGGATCATCTGCCCCTGGCCGCCGATGTTGAACAGGCCGGCACGGAAGGCCACCGCCATGCCGAGCCCGGCGATGATGAGCGGGGTGGCGTTGGTCAGGGTGTCGGTGATGGGGCGGATCATGCGCACGCCCGTCGTGGCGCGCCAGTCGAAGACGGCACCGCGCAGCAGGGAGCTGTAGGCCTCGCTCAGGGTGGAGGCGGTGGCGTGGAGGAAGTCGCCGGGGCGGTTGAGCAGGTAGGTGGCGGTGTAGCGCACCTCGGAGTCGGCCGCGAGGATGAGGATCGAGCTGAGGATCAGGGCGGTCAGGACCGCGAGCAACCCGACGACGGCCGGTGAGGAGGCGACCTGCCGCAACAGGGCGCCCTGGCCGCTCGGGCCGTGCTTGGTCTGCTCCTCGGAGTGGTCCTCGGACAGGGGCGTCGGGGTCGCTTCGGTGCTGGAGCCGGTAGTGGGGGTGCTCATCGTGTCTGCTCCTGAGGGTCGAGGGCCTGCTCGGCGGGGGTACCGGCCATCATGAGGCCCAGGGCGTCGCGGGCGGTGTCGGCCGGGACGGTGCCGACGATCCGTCCGCGGTACATGACGGCGATCCGGTCGGCCAGGGCGTAGATCTCGTCGAGCTCGGAGGAGATGATGAGGACGGCGGTGCCGGTGTCGCGCTCGGCGACGATGCGCTGGTGGACGAACTCGATGGAGCCCACGTCCAGGCCTCGGGTGGGCTGGGAGGCGACGAGGACCTTGAGGGGCCGGGAGAGCTCACGGGCGAGGATGGCCTTCTGCTGGTTGCCTCCCGAGAGGGTGGAGATGGCGTCGTCGACGTCGGTGACGCGCACGTCGAACTCCTCGCGCATCCGGTGGGCGGCGTGGCGCACGCGCGTCGGGGACAGTGACGGGCCCCGCCCCAGGGAGGGGTCGTCGTAGCGGTCCAGGACCATGTTCTCGGCGACGGAGAGCTCGGCGACCATGCCGTCGGTGGTGCGGTCCTCGGGCACGAAGCCCAGTCCGGCTCGCAGGCGGCGGCGCACCGTGTGGCGGGTGACGTCCTGACCGTCGAAGGCGATGGAGCCGGCGGTGGGCGGCCGTAGCCCGAGGATGACCTCGCTCAGCTCGGTCTGGCCGTTGCCCTGGACGCCGGCGATGGCGAGGATCTCGCCGGCGCGCACGTGCAGGTCGATGTCCTCAAGGAGGGTGGTGCCGTCCTCGATGAGGCTGATGCCCTCCAGGGCGAGCCCGTCGCCTGCGGGGTCGGCCGGGGACTTGTCGACGGTCAAGGAGACGTCGTGGCCGACCATGAGGCCGGCGAGCTCGGCGGCTGAGGCGGTGGGCTCGGCGGTGCCCACGACGCGGCCGCGGCGGATGACGGTGATGGTGTCGGCGACCTCGCGGATCTCGCGCAGCTTGTGGGTGATGAAGACGATGGAGGTGCCCGAGGCCTTGAGCTCGCGCATGATGGTGATGAGCTCGTCGGTCTCCTGCGGGGTGAGCACGGCGGTGGGCTCGTCGAGGATGAGAATCCTGGCGTCTCTGGCCAGGGCTTTGATGATCTCCACGCGCTGCTGGACGCCCACGGGCAGGTCCTCGATGAGGGCGTGGGGGTCGACGTCGAAGCCGAAGCGGCGGGAGATCTCGGTGACCTTGGCCGCGGCGGCGCCGGTGTTGAGGAGCCCCAGCGACCCGACCGGCTCGTAGCCCAGGGCGACGGACTCGGCCACGGTGAAGACGGGCACGAGCATGAAGTGCTGGTGGACCATGCCGATGCCTGCGGCCACGGCGTCGCCCGGCCCGGAGAAGGTGACGGGCTCGTCGTCGATGAGGATCTCTCCGGCGTCGGGCTGGTGGAGGCCGTAGAGGACGTTCATGAGCGTGGACTTGCCCGCGCCGTTCTCGCCCAGGAGGGCGTGGATCTGGCCGGGTTCGACAGTTAAGTCGATATGGTCGTTGGCCACGAGCGGCCCGAAGGCCTTCGTGATCCCGCGCAGCTCAAGCTTCACAACAGACTCGCTTCCGGGTGGCGGTGGAGGCTCGGGGCGCCTGCCCCGGCCGGGCGGTCAGGAGGGGTCGTAGGGGGTGGAGACGTCGAGGGACCCGTCGATGATCTGGCCTCGCAGCTCCTCGAGCCTGGCCTTGACCGGCGCCGGCACCCGGGAGTCGAAGTCGTGGAAGGGTGCGGCGGCCACCCCGTTGTTCTTGAGGGTTCCGATGTAGGGCTCGGAGGAGAATCTCCCCTCGGAGGCGTTCTTGACGGTGTCGAAGACCGAGTTGCCGATCTCCTTGACCACGGAGGTCATGATGATGCTGCCGTCACCGGAGGAGGTGTAGCCGTCGGAGTCGACCCAGATGACGGCGTTGGTGCCCCCGGCGTCGTTCTTCTGGCGCACGGAGGACAGCGTGCCCTGGCCGACGGGGCCGGCCACCGGCATGATGATGTCCGCGCCCTGGGAAATGAACTGCTCGGTGATGGCCTGGCCCTTGGCGGCGTCGGTGAAGTTGCCGACGAAGGATCCGCCCTTGCCGGTGGTGGTGTCCCAGCCCTTGACCTGGACCTGGGCGCCGGTGTCCTGGTTGTAGCGGGCCACGCCCTTGGCGAAGCCGTCCATGAAGATCTGGACGGTGGGCAGGGGCTTGCCGCCGTAGGTGCCCACGACCCCGGTGCGGGAGGTACCGGCGGCGGCATACCCGGCCAGGTAGGCGGCCTCGGCCGTCTTGAACAGCAGCGGCTTGGTGTTGGGCAGGGTGGCGGGCTTGCCGTCGGCGCCGATGAAGGAGGCGTCGATGAGGGCGAACTGGATGTCGGGGTTGGCCTTGGCCGACTCGGTCAGGTCGGCGGCGATGTTGAAGCCGACGCCGATGACGAGCTTGCAGTTCTGCTGGATGAGCGCGTAGATGTTGGTGGCGTAGTCGGCCGAGTTCTCCGACTGCACGGCGATGGTCTTGACTCCCAGCTCCTTGCCGGCCCGGTCCAGGCCCTTCTTGCCGGACTCGTTGAAGGAGTGGTCGTCGAATCCGCCCTCGTCGGAGAGCATGCAGGCGGTGAAGTTCTTGGCGCCCTCGAGGTTGCGGGCGGGCCGCTGGGCCGGTGGCGTCCCGCAGGCGGCCAGGGCCAGGGCCACGGCCGCGCCGAGCGTCATCGCGGAGCAGGCCTTCTTCATGGAAACCTCCGTGGTTCTCGCGTGCGACGGGGGACACATTCGAGTGTCAAGGATAGGCGAGAACCTCCCATTCTCACACCACCTGTTCCACCGGGATGAGCTCGCGATCGTCGTGGTTTCAATGAAGAGCCCGGCACCAGAGGGCTGTCTTCTTCCGGCGCCGGGCCCTCAAAGGGCCGGCTGACCGACCCCCCGATTGCCGCTGCGTGCCCTACCGACAGGGGCGGCGAGGCTGCTCGCGGCAGATCGGGTGGCGTCCGGCGTCGTCTGGTCGCAATGCGCGAGGCCCGGGTGCTACTGGAGGAGGGATGAGGGTACTCCAGGTAGGGAGGGCCTTCGTGCAGTACGCACAACCCTTGGCCAGTGGATCCCGCCCCTCGTGGAGTAGGCGCGGCTCTGAGAGGCCCGGGCCGGAGCCGACGTCGGACCACAACCTCCAGGCCCCGATCAGGAGCCGAGCAGGGGCCAGTGGGGTCGAACCTGGGGTGAGGGCGTCGGGCTGCGCCGCGAGAACCCCGCTGAGCCGATGCTGAAGGCAGTCCAGTGTCCGCAGCGCTGACATCAACGAGCCCGCCGCGGAAGTGCCCGGTGAGAATCGTTGGAATGCCGAGGTTTGTCCTCGGCGTGCAGCACCGGTGCGGAGATGATGTCAGCACCATGGACACCGGCGAGACGTCAGGCCTCTTCCGTCGACCCACCATTGCCTTCGGGGCGGCCAGCCATACCCGGAATCACGCCCGCGTGGGCGTTTCAGAAGTCGAGGGGACAAGACGGTCCCCGGTACAGTGGTTCGGCTAGAGCAGGTCCTCTCGGCCGGCCGCCTTGAGGGCGTCGACGACGCTCTTGACGTCCTGGGCGTGCTCGGGGGTGGTGACCAGGAGGGCGTCGGGCGTATCAACGACAACGGTACCCGGCACCCCCAGGAGCACGACCGTGCGCCCGGAGGTGGAGGCGATGAGGGCGCCGTCGGAGTCAAGGGCCCGGATCTCTGCGCGGGGGGTCGCAGGGGCGGCGTCGCCGGCAGTGCCCGTCCCGGCAGAGCCGTCGGTGTCGTCGAGGACGCCGGCCCCGGTGGCCGGCCCCTGGGTGCGCGGCGGGACGAGCTCGGTCAGGGCGTCGAATCCGCCGACGTCGTTCCAGCCCATGGAGACCGGCACGGTGGCCACTCCCCCGGCGGCGGCCACCGGCTCGGCGATGGCGTGGTCGATGGCGATCTTCTCCAGGGCGGGCCAGCGTTCGGCCAGGACCTCCTCGCGCTCGGGGGCGTCCCAGACGGCGGCGATGGCCTCGATGCCCTGGGCCAGCTGGGGCCTGAGCTCGGCGAGGTGGTCCAGGAGGACGCCGGCGCGGACCACGAACATGCCTGCGTTCCAGCGGTAGTCGCCGGTGGCCAGGTAGGCGGCGGCGGTGTTGGCGTCGGGCTTCTCGGTGAAGCCCAGGACCCGGCGTCCGTCGGGGGCCCCGGGCACGTCGGTGGGGTCGCCGGCGTGGATGTAGCCGAAGGCGGTCGAGGGGCCGGTGGCCTCGATCCCGATGGTGACCACCCAGCCCTGCTCGGCCAGGCGGGCGGCCTGGCGGACGGCGTCGGCGAAGGCGGCCCGGTCGGCCACGGTGTGGTCGGCGGCGAAGGAGCCGACGACGGCGTCTCGCCCGTGGCGGTGGGCGATGACGGCGGCGGCCAGGCCGATGGCCGCCATGGAGTCGCGCGGGGAGGGCTCGGCCAGGAGGTTGTCGCGCGGGATGCTCGGGAGCTGGTCGGCCACGGCGGCGATGTGGGCGACGCCGGTGACGACCGTCGTCGACGCGGTCACCGGGGCGAGACGCTCAACGGTGTCCTGCAGGAGGCTGCGGCCGGCCCCGGTGAGGTCGAGGAGGAACTTGGGGCGCCGGCGTCGGCTGAGCGGCCACAGCCGGGTGCCCGCACCTCCGGCGGGAATGATGGCGTGAATGGCCGGCGCCGAGCCGTCGCAGGGGGCCGAGCCGCTGGGATGCGCGGCCTGAGTGGAGCCGCCAGGGTTGCCAGAAATCTCAGTCACCGCCACAGGCTATCGTCCCGGCACGATGTCTGTTCACCAGGCCGGGCTCAAGGCTGCGCCACGACCGGGTCCTCAGGGATCGGTACTGGGGCGACGTAGTCGGGGTGCGCCGTCGGGTCCGCCTCGAGGCTGCCGGTGATGGACTGGCGGGGCCAGGCCAGGGTCTCGGGCACGGAGAGCGTCACGTAGTTGGGGCGCTCGTGGGCGTGGACCTCGTCGGGGTGGCCGACGTCGCGGGGCAGCGGCGGGTTGGCCATCCAGGCCGCCACGAGCAGCACGACGCGGCTGGTCAGGTGCAGCCACAGGATGAGGACGGCGATGGCGGCGAAGGAGGCCAGCAGCGGGTTGCGCGTCACCGAGCCGACCGCCCCGGTTCCCACCTGGCGCAGCGCGCCCAGCGCGAAGGCGCCCAGTATGCAGCCCTGCAGCAGGTCGCGTCGGGGAGGACGGATGCCGCACATGGTGATGAGGAATGCCAGGACACCGGTGTCGATGAGGAAGGACAGCAGGAGCGTCATCACCCACGCCCCCGTCCCGGTCAGCGACTGCGGCAGCCCAAGGGAGCGCCCGACACTGCCCGACAGCGTCGTCGTCACCACCGAGGCCACGGCGGTCACCAGCACTCCGGCCACGATGACGAGGAAGCCCGCGATATTCGCCAGCTGACCAACCACCGGCCTCATGACGGGATTGACCAGCCCGAACATGGCTCTCAAGGCGATCTTGAGGGTACCCATGAGGCTGATGACCGAATAGAGGAAGGTCACGGCCGCCAGCACCGATCCGAGGTTGAGCGCCGAGGGGAGGGTCAGCTGCTCGACCGAGACCAGCCCCTGACCGTTGCCGGTGTCGATGACACCGGGCAGCAGAGAGTTGATGGAGTCCACGACCGCCGCCCGGATGCTGGGGTACCGACCGAGCATCGCCATCAGCATGCTCACGCCGATGACGAGCACGGCGAAGACGGAGAACATGCCCGTGTAGGCGATCCCTCCGGCCATGAGCGCGCCGCGCGCCGTTCCGTAGCGGATCAGGGCCCGGCCGATCCTCGTGCGCCGCCCGGCCTCCAGCAGCTCCTTGACGCGCTCGATCACAGCGAGACCACCGGAGTCGTCGGGGCCACCGGTACTGCGGGCACAGCAGTGTCGTCGGAGGCGTCAGGGGCCAGGGAGCCCCCGAAGGCGAAGGCGGCCACCACGTCCCAGCTCCCCTCCGAAGCCGAGCACCGGCCACCGCCGTGGCCGGCGGGCCGGCTACGGTGTCGGTAGAGATGAAGCTCGGTGACGGTGAAGTCCATGGTCAGGTCCGCGCCCTTCCTCGCCGCGGTGTCGAGGCCGTCCTCGGCAACCTCGTGAGCCAAAGTCACGTGAGGGTGGAAGGGGAAGCTGAGCGAACGGGCCAGGGGTCCCCGGCGGTCGCGCACCCGCACCTGAAGACGGTCGCACTCCTCGGCGCCGCTGCGCAGCCCGAGGTAGACCACGGGGCTGACTGGCCGGAAGGTGCCGACCTCGTCGAGACGTACCTCGAAGGGGCTCGTCCCAGCAGCCACGTTGCGCAGGTGGCGCATGACCTCGTCGAGGGAGTCGACGTCAACGGCGGTGGGCGGCAGCAGCGTGATGTGGGGCGGCACGACCTCGGCCAGAGGATCCCCGGCGGCCTCCCGCACCGCACGCACCTGGGCGGCGTAGTGGGAGGGCAGGGCGATGGCCACACCGATGACGCACTGGTGCGCGTCTGGTGCGGGGATCTGCATGACTCCTGGGCTCCTACGGGATGACTGGTTGACCGGGTTGATGAGGTGTCGGCGTCTGGACGAACGGATGTCCTGAGGGTGACCCGAACACATTACCGTGTCACACCCCCGTTATCCCAGCCGGGAGCGCGGCACGAGCGGGATAAGTGTGCCATGACCGACCGAACGGGTGGAACGGCCGCCACCGCCACCGCCTGTGCGACTCTGTGCGGGAACGTGCGGACATGGCGTTTTCGACGTCGAGGTCTGGCAGACTGGGCCCATGCAACCCGGCCCCTCAGCCTCCGCCGTCGGATCGCCCCGCCCGGCCCCGATGCTCGCCCGTCAGCGCCAGGAGCACATCCTGGAACGGGTCGCGGCCACCGGCGGGGTCCGGGTGGCCGACGTCGTCGAGGAGCTGGGCATCTCCGAGATGACCGTGCGCCGCGACATCACCGAGCTGGTCACCCAGGGGCTGGTCGAGCGCGTCCACGGCGGGGCGGTGGCCGCCGGCCCCACCACCCTCGAGCCGCGATTCACCGCCAAGTCGACCCTCAACCTGGAGGCCAAGCGCCGCATCGGTCAGGCCGCGGCCGCCATGGTCCGGCCCGGGGACTCCCTGGCGCTGTCAGCCGGGACCACCACGCTGGCGCTCGCCCAGGCCCTGACCGAGCTGGAGCACTTCCCCACCCTGACCGTCATCACGAACTCGCTTCCCGCCGCGCAGGTGCTCTTCGACGCCGCCGACGCCGCCCGCGCCGAGAACCGCGACGCCCCCACGGTGGTCATCACCGGGGGTGAGCGCACGCCGTCGAACGCCCTGGTGGGGCTGGTGGCCATCGACGCACTGAGCACGATGCGTGTGGAGTGGGTCTTCCTGGGCGCCCACGGCTTCACTCCCGAGGCCGGGCTCATGACCCCCAACCTGCAGGAGGCCTCCGCCAACCAGGCGCTGGTCGCCGCCGGACGCACGGTGGTGGCCACGCTGGACTCCTCCAAGTGGGGGGTCCTGGGGCTGCGTTCCTTCTGCGCCACCCGGGACATCGGGGTCCTGGTGACCGAGGCCGAGCCCGACGCCGACGGCGTCGACGCCCTGCAGCAGGCTGGTACCCGCCTGACCATCGCCACCTGACCCGGCCCCACCGGCCCCGCCCCTTCTTCAGCCTGTCCGCTCACTCACAACAACCCACCACAGGAGAACACGATGACCAACGATGCTCCCGTCTTCGCCCCTGCACTGAGCCCCCAGGAGGGCACCGAGGCCGCCACCGCCCTGTTCCGGGAGGTCTTCGAGGCCGAGCCCGACGGCGTGTGGTACGCCCCCGGGCGCGTCAACATCATTGGCGAGCACACCGACTACAACGGCGGCCTGGCCCTGCCCATCGCCCTGCCCCACCGGGCGCACCTGGCACTGCGGCGCCGCGAGGACCGCGTCGTGCGCCTGGTCTCCCCCCAGACCCGGGAGAAGGTCGACGTCATGGACCTCGACACGATCGGTCCGAAGGGAACCCCCGGGGAGGTGGCGCACTGGGCCTCCTACATCGCCGGCGTCGCCTGGTCCCTGGAGCGCGACGGCTTCGAGAACCTGCCCGGCTTCGACGCCGCACTCGTCTCCTGCGTGCCCCTGGGAGGCGGACTGTCCTCCTCGGCGGCCCTGGAGTGCTCGGCCGCCGTCGCCATTGACGAGGTCGCGCACCTGGGCCTGGCCGGGACTGCGCAGGAGCCCGACGACGCCGGGCGCGCCCGCCTGGTGACCAACTGCGTGCGCACGGAGAACGAGATGGCCGGGGCCCCCACCGGCGGCATGGACCAGTCGGCCTCCATGCGCTGCCGCGAGGGTCACGCCCTGGAGCTGGACTGCCGCGACGGCTCGGTGACCCACGTGCCCTTCGACCTGGCCGCCGAGGGCCTGGCCCTCCTGGTCATCGACACCAAGGCCAAGCACTCCCTGGACGACGGCCAGTACGGGGCCAGGCGAGCAGCCTGCGAGCGGGCCGCTGAGATCCTCGGGGTGGAGCTCCTGGCGGACATCGCGATCGAGGACCTGCCCGGTGCCCTGGAGCGCCTGGCGGCCACCGACGGCGACGACGCCGACGAGCTGGTCAAGCGCACCCGCCACGTCGTCACCGAGATCGACCGCACCCGCCGGCTCGTGGCGCTCCTGCAGGACGGGCAGCCCCTGCGCGGAGAGAAGCTCGCCGAGGCCGGCAGGCTCATGGACGCCTCGCACGAGTCACTGCGTGTGGACTACGAGTGCACCTGCCCCGAGCTGGACGTGGCCGTGGAGGCGGCCCGCGCCGCCGGCGCCCACGGGGCGCGCATGACCGGCGGCGGATTCGGCGGCTCGGCGATCGCCCTGGTGGACGCCGACACCGTCCACGACGTGGCCCGCGCCGTGGCCGAGGCCTACCAGCACGAGGGCTTCAACCCGCCGGCCTTCCTCGACGCGGTTCCCGCCGCCCCGGCCGGCAGGCTCGCCTGAGCGGCCCCGACGCACCGCTGAGCCTCCACGCCTGACGGCCATCAGTCCTCTCCAACCTCGGTTGGAGAGGACTGTCAGCATTCCTCCTTCAGGATGAGGTCAGACAACCGCCTGTGCCGTAGTCTCTGCGCGTATTAATCAGGAGCCCGGGGTCCCTTCCCGGTTCTGATCCCGCCGCCTTCCATGGAGGACGCCGTGAAGCGCTTCGTCTGGCCCGCCCTCAAGACCCTCATTGCGGTGATCGTCGCCGTCGCTCTGGTGAAGATCGCTTTCTTCCCCTCGCAGGGCGACGGGACGACCGCTGACATCTCCCCGGGTTACGCCGCCGACGTCAAGACCGTCCCCGTGACCAAAGGCAGCATCTCGAACACGGTCTCGGTCAAGGGTCACATCGTTCAGGACGCCACGGTCGAGGTCCAGGCCGACCTGGCCGGCGTGGTGGACTCGGTCGCCGTGGAGAAGGACACCCAGGTCAGTGCCGGTGACCCGCTGCTCTACATCAAGCACTCCGAGTCCCAGCCCCCGGTGACCAAGACCGATGAGAGCGGCAACGTCACCCAGACCCCAACCGAGGACAAGGTCACCTGGTCCACGATCTACGCCCCCGTCAGTGGCACCGTGACCCCCAAGGTCCTCAAGCAGCAGGAGACCGGCGTCGGCGTCGTCGTGGCCACCATCACCCCCGCGACCTACTCGGCCACCGGCACCGTCAGCGCGGCGCAGCAGTACCGGCTCACCAACGCTCCCACTGCCGCGACCCTGACCCTGGAGGGGGGCCCGGCGCCCTTCCAGTGCAACAACCTCAAGGTCGGTACCAAGGCCTCCACCTCCACGACCACCGGTGGGGACGGCTCGACGACGACTACCTCCGGTGACGGCACCAGCGTGGAGATGCGCTGCGCGGTTCCCGGCGACCAGAAGGTCTTCGCCGGTATGCCGGTGACCATCAGCGTTGACGCCGGCAGCGCCTCAGAGGCCCTGATGGTTCCGGTCACCGCCGTGGAGGGCAAGGTCGGCTCGGGCTTCGTGTGGCTGGTGCCCGAGTCCGGGGACGCCTCCAAGGCGGTCAAGACCGCTGTGAAGCTGGGGATCACGGACGGTACGAACATCCAGATCACCGCCGGCCTCAAGGCCGACCAGCAGGTCCTGCAGTTCGTCCCCAACAAGGACACGCGCCGCACCGGGACACCGGACACCTGCGAGCCGGACAACTCCGCCTGCTACGACTCCGAAGGCAAGGAGATCCTGTGAGCGGGCTGCTGGAGCTGCGGGAGATCACCCGTACCTTCACCGTCCCCGACTCCGAGCCCCTGCACATCCTCACGGGAGTCAACCTGAGCGTCTCCCCCGGTGAGCACGTGGCCATCGTGGGACGCTCGGGAACGGGAAAGTCGACTCTGCTCAACATCCTGGGTCTCATCGACAAGCCGACATCGGGCCACTACACGCTCTCGGGCACCGACACCTCCCGGCTCGGGGAGAGTCGCCGCGCCCACCTGCGGGGGCAGACCTTCGGCTTCGTCTTCCAGTCCTTCAACCTCATCCCGGGACTGACCACCACCGAGAACGTGGCGGCACCCCTCCTGTACGACACCGGCAGGGCCTTCTGGACCCGCAGCGCACGGGCCGCCGAGCTGTTGGAGGCCGTGGGCCTGGGTGACAAGGTGGGCTCGCCCATCTCGCGCCTGTCGGGAGGCGAGCAGCAGCGGGTGGCCATCGCCAGGGCGCTGTCGCGCCGCCCCAGCGTCATCCTGGCCGACGAGCCCACCGGCGCCCTCGACGTCGACACCGGCAACTCGGTCATGACGCTCCTGGAGCGTCAGTGCGCCGAGAACGGTGCCGCCCTCATCATCATCACGCACGACCTGGCCGTGGCCGGCCGCGCTCACACCCAGTACCGGCTCGATCACGGCGCCCTCACCCCGATCTCCGTCATGCGTCGCAAGGTCGGCAGCCTGGAGGAGTTCGGTGAGGTCGTCACCACCCCTCCGGCATCCCCCTACCCGTCGGCGCCCAACAGCCACGAAGGAGCCTCATGAACGGCATTCTCACCGGATTCTTCGGCGCCATCGTCGAGGCCTGGGCCCAGCTGCGCATCGGCAAGCTGAGGGTCCTGCTGTCGCTGGTGGGCGTGGCGGCGGCGGTGGCGGCCATGACCTTCGTCATCGCCCTGGGGCAGGTCTCCGTCGACGCAATCAACAAGGTCAGCGAGAAGTACACCGGCCGCCCGGGCACGGTGACGATCAACGTCAGCCCCACCGGCAAGGGCCTGGACCAGGCCCTCCAGGCCGACGACGCCCCCGAGTCGAGCGCCGGCGCAGACTCAGGTGCCAGCGGCGGCAGTAGCGACGGTGCGGGCGGTACCGGCGGCGCAGGCAGTGCGGGCGCCGCAGGGGGCGCTGGTAGCGCGGGCGGAGGCTCCACGACCAGCGCTGCGACCGCGGCGAAGATCTCCACGGCGATGAACAGCTTCGTCGAGCGCTACGAGGTCAAGTCCTGGGCGACGACCTACACCTCCAACGTGCGCTTCTCCTTCCCCGACGGCGCTCGGAGCGTGCCCACCCAGACCGTGAGCCTGAGCTACGGGCTCCTGCACCACAAGACCGTCTCCCAGGGGCGCTGGTTCACCGCGCAGGATGAGGACGACCTCTCCCCGAGCATGGTCGTCACCCAGGGCTTCCTCGACGCGCTGGGGATCCAGCAGCTCACCGAGCCGGTCACCATCACCTCCTTCTCCCCGGTGCAGACCTCCTTCACGATCGTCGGCGTCCTGGAGGCGGAGGACCTCTCCCTCATGGGCTGCAGCGGCGACCCCGAGCGGGACGCGGGCCTGCCGTGCACCCAGCCCGTGACCGCCTTCGCCCTCAACACGCCCTATGAGCACTGGCTGCCCAAGGACGCCGCCCGCCCCGCCCCCACGCTGGAGATCTGGGCCGGTCAGGACGGTGCGAAGGAGGTCGCCAGCCTGGCCAAGAAGGACCTGGACGCGCGCTTCGGTCAGGGCTCGACCCAGGCCGAGGACAATCTCCAGAGCGGTGGCTTCAGCTCCAGCGCGAACACCTTCACCCAGGTGGTCACGGCCGCCGGCGTGTTCGTCATGCTGCTGGGGGCCCTGAGCCTGGTCAACATCTCACTGGTGACCGTGCGTCAACGCATCCACGAGATCGGGGTGCGACGCTCCTTCGGGGCGACGAGCCGACGCATCTTCTTCTCCATCATGCTGGAGTCGGTGGTGGCCACCGTGGTCGCCGGCGTCGTCGGCATCGGGATCGCCATCGTAGGGATGCGCGTCATGCCGCTGAGCGCCTTCCTGGGCATCCCGGTGACCACGACCCCGCCCTTCCCCATGGTGGCGGCCGTCATCGGCCTGGTCGCGGCCACTGCCGTGGGCGCGCTGGCGGGCATCATCCCGGCGATCGTGGCCACCCGCATCCGGCCGATCGACGCGATCCGCTACTGAGAGGCCGTCGGGGTCGGGCCGAACAGGCACCCGACCCCGACGTGCTCTCCGAAAAGGTCAGCCGCGTCTTCAGCGGTACTCGACGACGAGCGGGGCGTGGTCGGACCAGCGCGAGGCGTAGTCGGGCGCCCGGTCCACGGTGACGCTGTGGGCCCGCTCGGCCAGGGCGGGGGTGAGGACCTGGTAGTCGATCCGCCAGCCGGTGTTGTTGTCGAAGGCCTTGCCGCGCTGGGACCACCACGTGTAGGGCCCCTGCTCCTCGTCCCCCACGAGGTGACGCGAGGCGTCCACCCAGCCGGAGGCGAACCAGCCCTCCAGGTGGGCGATCTCCTCATCCATGACGCCGGCTATCTTGTTGTGGTTGGGCTTCCAGTTCTTGATGTCGCGCTCGGAGCGCACCACGTTGAGGTCCCCGGCCATGACGACCTGGGGCCCACCATCGCGGGCGGCGGCCAGGAGCTCGGCCATGCGAGCGTCAACGAGCTCGAGGTGGGCGTACTTCTGGTCCATCTTCTCGGTGCCCAGCTGGCCCGAGTGCAGGTAGGCGGAGATGACGGTGAGCTGCTCGAGACCGTCGAGGCCGGCGAGGCTCAGGTCGGCCTCGAGCCAGCGGCCGGAGTCGACGTCGGGCTCCTCGGTGCCGGCAGCGGCCACGCCGTAGCGCAACTCGCCGAGGGTGGCGGGGCCGCCCTCGCGCACGGCGACGCCCACGCCCGCACGCCCCTTGATGCGGCAGGGCCAGATGGCGGCCTCGTAGCCGGGCAGGAGGTCGACGGCGATCTGCTCGTCGGCCCGGACCTCCTGGAGCAGGAGGATGTCGGGGGCGGAGGCGGCGAGCCACTCCCCCATGCCCTTGCGGGCGGCGGCCCGGATGCCGTTGACGTTGACAGTGGCGATACGCATGGCGGCAAGCCTACGCGCTCGGCCCTGAGCCTGAGACGATAGGGCCATGAGCGACGCCGGTAGGAGTGCCAGCACCGTGAGAACCGTTCACGTCCTGGTCCAGGGCACGGTCCAGGGGGTGGGCTTCCGCTACCACTGCGCCTACACCGCCCAGGAGCTGGGGGTGGTGGGGCAGGTCCGTAACCTGCCCGACGGCGACGTCGAGGTCATGGCTCAGGGCGAGCCGGAGGCCGTGGGCCGGCTGATCGCGTGGCTGAGGCGCGGCCCGCGGTGGGCCTCGGTGCGCCGGCTCACCGTCACCGACCTGCACGCCGGCTGCCTGGATGAGCGCAGGTTCGAGATCACCGGGTGAGAGGATCGGGTCATGGAACCCGACGACGCCCGAGCACCGCGCAGCGCCCGACGAGTCGGCGCGTGGATGGCGGTTATCGTCATCGCCGCCGTCCTGCCCGTGCTGGCTCAGACCTCGCTGCTGTCCCGCGTCAGCACCCTGTTGTGGCTGGCCTCCATGCCGCTGTGCATCCTGGGCTGCGCGATGCTGGCCAAGGAGCTGGCGGCGCGTCGCGCCTCCCGGCCGGAGGAGGACTGAGCGCCCGACAGCGGTGAGCCGCAGACACAGACTGACGGGGCGGATGAGGAGAGCCCCATCCGCCCCGTCAGCCGTCTGCTGGCCGCAGTCTCACCGTCAGCCGGCCTCAGAGCCGGTCAGGCGACGACGACGCAGCATGAGCGCGACACCGCCGCCGGCCAGGAGCAGCAGGGCGATGCCTCCCAGGAAGAGCGCCTGGGTTCCGGTCAGGGGCAGACCGGCCACAGTCTTCTTGGGGTTCGCGGTGGGCGAGGCGGCGCTGTAGTCGGTCACGCCCGGCTTGCCCTGCCCGGGCGGAGTGGTGGAGTCCTTGCCGTTGTTCGACCCGTTGGAGCCGTTCCCGTTGGAGCCGTTGCTGTTGCCGGGGATGTCACAGCTGCCGGCCTTGGCGTTGCAGGGGTCGGTGATCGGCTTGTCGGTGAAGCCCAGTCCCTGGGTGCGCAGGAGAACCGTGGAGTCGAGCTGGCCGTCCTGGGCGTCGGCGATGGCCACGCGCACGTGCACCTTCTGCCCCGGGGTGACGGAGGCCTGGCAGGGCAGGGCGGAGGTGTAGCCGTTGAACTCCACGGGGATCTGTCCCGGGGTGTGTCCCGAGACATTGGCCGTGTAGTAGGCGGCGTTGGAGGACTCGTTGATCGAGGCGGCGCTCACGGCCGTCTGCGTGCCGGGGACGTGGGCGCACTCGGTGCCGTTGACCTGGATGCTCAGCGGGTCCTTGTATCCGCGCGACTGCCAGGAGGCCGGGGTGCCCTCGGTGGCACCGGCGTACTCCTCGGAGCCGAGGCTGTAGTAGAGGACGATGTTGGAGCTGGTGGCGGTGACGTCGAACTCCAGGACGGCCTCGTCGTAGACGTCGGTGCCGGCTACCTTGGCCAGTCCCGCCGGGTCCTCGACGACGCCGAAGTCACCGGTGGTGTCCAGGGCGTCGTTGGGTCCCAGGACGGCGGAGCGGGTGATGTCGGTGTCGGAGTCGGCGGTGGGATCGGGGTCGATAAGGGAGCCGGTGGATAGGGCGACCCCCTCGGTGATGGCGTTGCCGTCACCAGGCAGTCCCTTGACCGTGCCGATCTGGACGTCCTTGCCGGAGACGGATGCGTTGGAGACTGTCGCCTTCGGACCGGCGACCATCTGGGCGAGGCTCTGAGCGCTCACCGTGGAGGTGTTGCGCAGGGAGGTGGTGGACTGCCCGGCTGTGTTCGATGCCGGGGCGGCCACAGCCGGACCGGCTGCAGCCAGGGCGAGCGCAGCCAGGAGAGCGGATGTTGGTGCGGATAACCGTCGCAGACGGATGGGAATGATACTCACAGGATCTCCGTTAGACACGGGGCCGCCCAGCGTTGAGCGACCACCTGAACCGACAGGCATGGGAGACCGAACAGCTCACGGAGAACGCGTTCAAGACTAACCGGACGATAAGACCTTTGCTTGTGGTCTATGTCACCAAAGTGCCGAAAACCTCAAGAAACCCTGAGAATGCAGGGGCTACGTCTTTGGTGGCAGTGTCCCGATATTGACAGAGCGGTCCAAAGACCTGTTCCTCCGCCCCCAGGTTCTCCTAAGGTTGGGCCTGGGAGATCACATAACAAAGGCTCACGGCGCACTGACACCCTCATCCCTCATGAGTAAGGACAGTACGGACAATGACCGTGACACACACTTCGTTCCGCGCCCGTCGCAGACGACTGGCCGTGGCGCTGACGCTCGGACTCCTGGTGGCCGGGTCCGGCACCACCGCGATCGCCGATGAGACGCCCTCCCCCAGCGCCTCCCCCACCGCCACCGCTACTGCCGAGGCCTCACCCGAGGCGGGAGCGGCCCAGAAGAACGACCAGTCCCCTGCCGGCCAGGCGCAGGCGAGCCAGAGCCCCACCGAGCAGGGTCAGGCGGGCCAGAGCGACCAGCAGGCCGCCGGTGGGGCCGCGGCCCAGGACGCGACGGGCTTCAAGGCCGACAACCCCGGCTGGGCTAACGCCACCAAGCACACCGGTGCGGCACACGGGGTCGAGGAGGACTACACCGCCAAGTGGACCCGCGCCGACGCCATGCAGATCCAGCGCGTCTCCAACCCCAATGCGCCGTCGGGCACCAACTCGATGCCCGAGCAGCTCACGATGCCGGAGATCTCCAACGGCTTCCCGGCCACGAGCGAGGACGTGTGGGTGTGGGACACCTGGACGCTGACCGATGAAGCCGCCCACCAGATCTCCTACAACGGCTGGGAGATCGCCTTCTCCCTGGTGGCCGACCGGCACGCCGGCTACACCTTCGATGACCGCCACACCCACGCGCGACTGGGCTTCTTCTACCGCAAGGCCGGCACGCAGACCTCCTCGGCCGACGGCGCCAGCAGCTCCAACGGCGGGTGGATCTACGGCGGACACGTCTTCCCCGACGGCGCCTCCGGCTCGATCTTCGAGGATCAGAGCTTCACGGCTCAGACCGAGTGGTCCGGCTCGGCCCGCCTCATGGAGGGCAACAAGATCCGCATGTTCTACACCTCGGTGGCCTTCTACAACACCGCCACCGGCGGCAGTGGTGACAAGGACTACGGTCAGAACGGCAACAACGCGGCCTCCAAGCCCTACGACCCGCGGATCGTGCAGTCCGAGGGGCGCATCTACGCTGACGAGAGCGGCGTGTGGCTCACCGGGTTCCGCACCCAGCACCAGCTTCTCGTCCCGGACGGCAAGTACTACCAGACCCGCGAGCAGAACCCGGGCGTGAACTTCCGCGACCCCTTCACCTTCCGCGACCAGAACAACCCCTCGGACCCCACCGAGTACATGGTCTTCGAGGGCAACTCAGCCTTCGTCCGTGAGCAGCAGTACGTCGACGCCGCGGCCAAGGCCGGGCAGAACACCACTCTGGCCACCTGCACCGCGGAGGACCTCGGCTACGAGCAGGGCGATCCCAAGGCCGAGACGGTCGAGGCGGTCAACCAGCGCGGCGGCCGCTACCAGCTGGCCAACGTGGGTCTGGCCCGGGCGAAGAACAAGGCGATGACCCAGTGGGAGTACCTGCCTCCGCTGCTGAGCGGCAACTGCGTCAACGATCAGACTGAGCGGCCGCAGATCTACTTCCAGGACGGCAAGTACTACCTGTTCACGATCTCGCACCGGGAGACCTACGCCGACGGGCTCCAGGGACCTGAGGGCGTCTACGGCTTCGTGGGCGACGGGCTGCGAAGCGACTACAAGCCGCTCAACCAGAACACGGGTATCGCACTGGGCAACCCCATCAACCTCAACTTCAACCCGGGCAAGCCCTACTCGCCGGACTTCAACCAGAGCCCGTACACCTTCCAGTCCTACTCGCACTACGTCATGCCCGGCGGCCTGGTGGAGTCCTTCATCGACTCCATCGGCGGCAACAAGGACGGCAACCCGGTGCGTGGAGGCTCGCTGGCCCCGACGGTGAAGCTGAACATCTCCGGGGACACCACTTCGGTGGACCGCACCTACGGCACCAACGGCTTGGGGGGCTTCGCGGACATCCCCTCCGACAGGGCCCGCTCCAACGGCGGTGACACCCGCCCGCAGCGCCTGAAGTAGGCGCCGCACTCAGGGCATCACTGCTCGAGCAGGAGGCGGGGCCGTTGGAACAGAAGTTCCGGCGGCCCCGCCTCCTTGTCGTCGACGTGTCCTGCGGCGTCCTTACAGGGCTGCGGCCAGGGGGGTGAGGCTTCCGGAGGTGATGGTGGCCGTGCCCTTGGCTCCCAGGACGATCTCCTGGCAGGAGGGGGCGGTGAAGACCAGGAGGCTACCGACTGTGGCGCCGTCGTCGACGAAGACCTCGAGGCTGGAGCGGTCCAGGTAGAGGTGCAGACGCACTGTGGAGCCGGCGGGGCGGTACTGCGTCTGGCGGCGCAGGGCGAAGTCGGTGGTGGTCCCCTCGTCCTTGCCGTCGACCTGCGTGAGCCCGCCGTCGGTGCGGTCCAGGTAGAGGGTGCCGGCCGAGACGTTGACGCCGACGCGCACCTCCTGGGTCTTGCCGTCGACCTCCCCGCGGGCCAGGCCCAGCCAGGCCTCAGAGGCCTGGGAGACGTCCAGCGTCAGGTCGATCTCGACCGTGCGGCCCGTGCCCAGAGCCGTCACCGTGTCGGTGGCCTTGAGGCCGGCGAGGTCGGTGGCCCGCCCGCGCAGGGCGTCGAGCTCGGGGACGGGTTTCTGCACGAGGGTGCGCTTGCCGCCGATGGTGGTCAGGGACAGCTCGCGCGGGATGCTCATCTCACCGCGCCAGTCCCCAGTGGGCAGCGAGTAGGGGTAGTTCCAGTTGCCCAGCCAGGCCATCCACACGCGGCGGCCCTCGACGTGCTCGAAGCTCTGGGCGGCGTAGAAGTCCTGGCCGACGTCGGTGAAGCGGGTGTCGCGGTCCTCGGGGAAGAAGACGGAGCCGTCGAAGTCGCCGATGAAGTACTGGGCGGTGGAGCCGCCCGTCTCCTCGTTGGCTCCCACCGAGAGGGTCATGACCCAGCGGGTGCGCCCGTCGCTGGAGTCGGTCAGGGGGAAGAGGTCGGGGCACTCCCACACGGCGGCGTGCGAGCCGATGCCCTGGCCGAAGTCGCTGGCGTGACTCCAGGCCTTGAGGTCGGTGGAGCGGAAGAGGGAGACGTGGTCCCCGGCGGAGACGATCATGATCCAGGCCTTGGAGTCCTCGTGCCAGAAGACCTTGGGGTCGCGGAAGTCCTTGCGCCCGTCGTTGGGGATGACGGGGTTGCCGGAGAAGCGCCGCCAGCTCCTCCCCCGGTCGGTGGAGTAGGCCAGGGACTGGGCCTCACCGCCCTCGGTGGAGGTGTAGACGGCCACCATGCCGCCGCCCTTGACCAGGCCGGAGGTGTCGGCGCCGTCGACGACGCAGCTGCCGGACATGGCCAGGCCCTGCGCGTCGTGCTTCAGGGCCGTCCCCTGGCGCTTCCAGTGCACCATGTCAGGGCTGATCGCGTGGGCCCAGGTGCCGTCCTGCTGGTGGAAGAGGTGGTACTCGCCCTCGTAGAGGACCAGGCCGTTGGGGTCGGCGAGATTCCCCGTGGCGGGGCTGTAGTGGTAGGCGGGGCGGTAGGCGGCCGAGGCCGCCGAGTCGGTGGCCGTGGGCGTCGGCGAGCTCCGGCGCCCCGTGGTGCAGCGCACCAGGATGGCTCCGCCCACGATGAGAGCGCCGGCACCAACCGCGCCGAGGATCAGGGTCCGACGCCGCAGGCCGGTCCCGTGCGGCTGCGGGGCCTGGGAGCCGGTCGCCTCCGGCGAGGGCGACACAGGCGCCGTGTCCGCGGGGGTCGGCGGACACACCTCCGGCTGAGTCGGCGCAGGTTCCGAGGAGCTCGGGGAGCCTGCCGACTCAGCCGGATGGGTGGGGTGGTCAGGATGGGAGGGATGGGCGCCGTGGGACTCGTCCGTCATGGCCTCAAGGTTATCGGCCGGTCGGGCGAGCGGCGACGTCCCTCAGAGCGAGCGCTCCGCGGTCTCGACCACGTTGGCCAGCAGCAGGGCGCGGGTCATGGGCCCCACGCCGCCGGGGTTGGGCGAGAGCCAGGAGGCCACCTCGTCGACGCCGTCGGCGACGTCACCGGCGATGCGACCCTTGCCAGTGGCCGGATCGACGACGCGCGAGACGCCCACGTCCAGGACAACGGCGCCGGGGGCGACCATCTCCGGGGTGATGATGCTCGGGCTGCCGGCCGCCGAGATGACGACATCGGCCCGGCGCACGTGCTCAGCCAGGTCCGTGGTGCCGGTGTGGCAGATGTCCACGGTGGCGTTGACGTCCTTGCGGCCCAGGAGCAGGCCGATGGAGCGGCCCACCGTGACCCCGCGGCCGACGACGCACACGTTACGGCCGGCCAGGTCGATGCCGTGACGCTCCATGAGCTCGATGCAGCCGCGCGGCGTGCAGGGCAGGGGCGAGTCGATGGGCCCCGAGGCCCGCAGCACCAGGCGCCCCAGGTTGGTGGGGTGCAGGCCGTCGGCGTCCTTGGCCGGGTCGACGCGCTCCAGGATCGCGTTGGTGTCCACGCCCGCCGGCAGCGGGAGCTGGACGATGTAGCCGGTGCAGGCGTCATCCGCATTGAGGCGGTCGACGGCGGCGGCCACCTCGGCCTGGGTGGCGGTGGCCGGCAGGTCCTCGCGGATGGAGAGGATGCCGACCTCGGCGCAGTCGGCGTGCTTGCCGGCGACGTACTTGACGCTGCCGGGGTCCTCCCCCACCAGGACCGTGCCCAGGCCGGGGGTGACGCCGCGCTCGCGCAGCGCCGTCACGCGTTCCTTGAGCTCGGCCTTGAGGGCGGCGGCCGTGGCCTTGCCGTCCAGGACCCGGGCCGCCCCGTTCCAGGGAGCCCTCACTGGGCCAGCCCCGGGTAGAGGGGGAAGGCGTCGGTCAGGGCGCGCACGCGACCGCGCAGGGCCGCCAGGGTCTCGTCGTCGGCGGTGCCGGCGGCGCCGTGGACGAGGGTGGCGGCGATGATGTCGGCGACCTCGGTGAACTCGGCGTCACCGAAGCCGCGGGTGGCCAGGGCGGGGGTGCCGATGCGCAGGCCGGAGGTGACGCGCGGGGGACGCGGGTCGAAGGGGACGGCGTTGCGGTTGACCGTGATGCCGGCGGTGTGCAGGAGGTCCTCGGCCTGCTGACCGTCCAGGGAGGAGTCACGCAGGTCCACCAGCACCAGGTGCACGTCGGTGCCACCGGTGACCAGGCTGACGCCGGCGGCCTTGACGTCGTCGGCCCCCAGGCGCTCGGCGATGATGGCGGCGCCGCGCACGGTGCGCTCCTGGCGCTCGCGGAACTCCTCGGTGCCGGCGATCTTCATGGCCACGGCCTTGGCGGCGATGACGTGCATGAGGGGGCCGCCCTGCTGGCCGGGGAAGACGGCGGAGTTGAGCTTCTTGCCCCACTGCTCGGCGCGGCTGGACAGGAGCATGCCGGAGCGGGGGCCGCCCAGGGTCTTGTGGACGGTGGTGGACACGACGTCGGCGTGCGGGACGGGGTTGGGGTGCAGGCCGGCGGCGACGAGTCCGGCGAAGTGGGCCATGTCGACCCACAGGGCGGCGCCGACCTCGTCGGCGATGGAGCGGAAGGCGGCGAAGTCGAGGTGGCGGGGGTAGGCCGACCAGCCGGCGATGATGACCGTGGGGCGCTCGCGCAGGGCGGCCTCGCGCACCTGGTCCATCTCGATGCGCATGGTGGTCTCGTCCACGCCGTAGGCGGTGGCGTTGTAGTTCTTGCCGGAGAAGTTGATCTTCATGCCGTGGGTGAGGTGGCCGCCGTGGGCCAGGGACAGGCCCAGGAGGGTGTCGCCGGGGGTGGCCAGGGCGTGGAGGACGGCGGCGTTGGCCTGGGCCCCGGAGTGGGGCTGGACGTTGGCCCACTCGGCGTCGAAGACGGCCTTGGCGCGCTCGATGGCCAGGGACTCGGCGACGTCGACGACCTCGCAGCCGCCGTAGTAGCGGCGCCCCGGGTAGCCCTCCGCGTACTTGTTGGTCAGGACCGAGCCCTGGCACTCCAGGACGGCCCGGGGAACGAAGTTCTCCGAGGCGATCATCTCCAGGGTCTCGCGCTGGCGGGCGAGCTCACCGGTGAGGACCTCGGCGATGTCGGGGTCGAGCTCGGCCAGCGGCTGGTTCAGGGACGGGGTGACGGCTTGCGCGGTCATGTCTCTCCTCAGGTGTGGGGCGCACGCTGCGCCGTGGCAGGCGGCTGTGCGCGCACTGGTGGGCGATCCGTGGCCCAGGCGGGCGACCCCGGAGTCGTGTTCGTGCCGCTCCCCGGTGGTGATCCACCCGGCGCCAGTCGCGACAGGAACACCCTACCGTGCCGGAGCACAGCCGCGCCGTCCCCTAGCGCACAGTGCAGCCCGGCGTCTCCCCGTGCCGCCTCATGCCTACTCGGGGCGGGGCTCGCACGGCGGCAGCGGGCGCTCAGCCCTCCTGCCCGAACCAGTCGCCCAGACCGTCGTCGGCACCGATCCAGGCCAGGGCCTGGGCCATCTCCTCGGGGCGCAGGAGGATCCGGGAGAAGGCGCGGCGCACCTGCTCGCGCATCTCCTCGTCCCCGACGCCGGTGACCACGAGATGGCAGCGGGGCTCGCCGGCCACGTCGTCGTCGGCATCGGAGGGTGCGGCCGGGACCTCTGCCCAGGTGCCGGCGTCGCCGACGCTCACGGCACCTCCGGCGACCTCCCAGGTGCAGACCCGACCGGGACGGCTGGGCAGCCAGAAGCAGCCGCGAGCGCACAGGCCCTGACCGGCGAGCTCGACGACCAGGGAGCGCAGGCGCTCGGGGTGGAAGGGCAGGGAGGCGCTGAGGTCGAGGGTCCACACGCCGTGCTCGTCGGGGCCGCCCCAGGCGCTGGTGGTGGCGGGGTGGATGCGGCTCAAGGAGGCGGCGACGTCGTGGGTGAGGGCGGTGAGGGCCTCCAGGAGGGGTGCGTCGAGGCCTGGGAGCAGGAGGGCGTCGTGGGGGCGCAGGTGCTCGATGAGGTCGGCCCCGGCCGGGTCCTCGTCGCATCCCAGGGCCAGGACGAGGTCGGCGTATCCGAGGTTGGTCAGGTGGACGGCGCCCGTGCAGCGGGAGTCGCCGGGGAAGGCGCTCAGCTGGCGGTGCTCGAGGAGCTCGTCCAGGGCGGTGGTGGCGTCCAGGACGTGGGCGGCTCCGGCCAGTCTCACGCCGGTGCCGGCGAGCTCCTCGGCCAGGCCGGGCAGGAGGTGGGCGAGCTCGATGGCCGCCGGCAGGAGGATGACGGTGGTGCCGCCCGGGTCCTGGGCGGCGCGGTCCTGGGCGACGGCGGCCAGGACCTCCCGCAGGGAGCAGGTGGGGCAGGTGGAGGGCATGGGGACATCGAGCCTGACCGGCTCGTCGTCGAAGCCCTCGGCCGAGCTGTGGCTGACGAGCCGGACCAGGTCGTCGTCGGTGTCGCTGCTCCCGTTCTCGTCGTCGGCGGCGAAGTGGAGCCCGGCGCGGATGACGACGGCGTCCTGGCCGGCCAGGGCGAGGTCGACCAGGTCCAGCAGGGCGGGGTCGACGGCGCCGATGACGGCCAGGGTGTGCCGGCCGTCGGCCGGGGAGCCGGGGATGTCAGCGAGGTTGCCGGCAAAGTCATCCGAGGGATCGGTCACGAGGTCCTCCAGCAGAGTTGACGAAACTGAGAATCATTCTTATATCATGCTCGTCATGACCACCTACTGCCAAGTCACGGGGGCCCGGCCTGTCTTCGGCCGGTCCGTCTCCCACTCCCACAAGCGCACGCCCCGGCGCTGGGACCCCAACCTGCAGCGCAAGCGCTACTGGGTGCCGTCCCTGGGGCGCACCGTGCGCCTGACGGTGTCCGCCAAGGGCATCCGCACCATTGACAAGCTGGGCATCGACGTCGTCGTGGCTCAGATGCTCGCCCGAGGGGAGAAGCTGTCATGAGCGGAGCCAAGGGCAAGGACCTGCGGCCGATCATCAAGATGGTCTCCACCGCGGGGACGGGCCACACCTACGTGACCCGCAAGAACCGCCGCAACACCCCTGACCGGCTGGTGCTGCGCAAGTTCGATCCGGTGGTGCGCCGGCACGTGGAGTACAAGGAGTCGCGCTGATGGCCAAGAAGTCCAAGATCGCCGCCGAGCTGCGGCGCCAGCAGGTGGTGGAGCGTTACGCCGAGCGCCGCGCCGAGCTCAAGCGGGCCTCGGTCAACCCTCACCTGAGCCAGGACGAGCGCGATGAGGCGATGGCGGCGCTGCACGCACTGCCGCGAGACGCCTCCCCCACTCGCCTGCGTCGGCGCGACGCGGTGGACGGTCGCCCGCGCGGGCACCTGCGCGTCACCGGGACCTCCCGGGTGCGCTTCCGCGAGATGGCGCTGCGCGGCGAGCTGCCGGGCATCGTCAAGTCCTCCTGGTAGGCGGGTGCGGGCGGGGTGGGTCTGTGGGCCCGCACCCGCCGGGGCGTGCGGCGTCACACAGCCTCAGCCGCCCCTTCGCAGCACCGCCGCCGGCATTCGTTCACCACGTCAGTTCTCATATTCACCCCCATCCAAGGAGCTCGTATGCGTCCTGGGATCCACCCCAGCTACCAGCCCATTGTCTTTCGCGACAAGTCCGCAGGCTTCGCCTTCCTGACCCGTTCGACCCTGACGTCGTCGGAGACCATCGAGTGGGAGGACGGCAACACCTACCCGGTCTACGACGTCGAGGTCTCCAGCGCCTCGCACCCGTTCTGGACCGGCCAGGGCCGCATCCTGGACACGGCCGGCCGGGTGGAGAAGTTCGAGCGCCGCTACGGCAAGCGCAAGCGGTAGGCGCACAGGCGGGGCACCACTGCCCCTCCCCGTCGATCTCTCACCGCCCTCACTGGACACGAAGAAGGAAAGGAGCCGACATGAAGGTTCGTGCCTCGATCCGGTCCCTGGCCAAGCAGCCGGGGTCCAAGGTGGTCCGACGCCGCGGCCACACCTACGTCATCAACAAGAAGAACCCCCGTCTCAAGGCCCGTCAGGGCTAAGAGTCACCACCACCCACGCAGGGCCGGGATGCGCATCAGATCGCATCCCGGCCCTTCTTTTCCTCAGTATCGACATCAGTCGCCGACGATTGATAGCACGTCAACCATATTCAGCCCTCTCCCACCATGACGCGGAAAACCAAGGGGGTCAGGAGCACCCCGAGCCTTGCCGCTCAACAGCCGGAAATAATTCTGCAACATGTCAGGCATTGCCTATAAGCGTCCGTCGTGCGCGGACAAGCTCGCGCCTATGCGCCCGCTCCGGATCCATCTCTGGGAGAGCCCCCATGCACCTCACCCCTCGTGAGCAGGAGAAGCTACTCATCGTCGTCGCCGCAGACCTGGCACGAAGACGCAAGGACAGAGGGATCCGGCTTAACCACCCCGAGGCAGTCGCCTACATCACCGCTGAGATCCTCGAGGGGGCCCGCGAAGGGCGCACGGTCACCGATCTCATGGCCTACGGGACCACCCTGCTGACCTACGACGACGTCATGGAGGGAGTCCCCGAGATGATCCGCGCGGTCCAGGTGGAGGCGACCTTCCCCGACGGGACCAAGCTCGTCTCCGTTCACGACCCGATTCGTAGGAGCCTGCCATGATCCCCGGGGAGTACCGACTCGTGAACGACACCATCACCATCAACGAGGGCCGCCCCACTCTCCGTCTCGACGTCCTCAACACCGGGGACCGTCCCATTCAGGTCGGTTCGCACTTCCACTTCGCCGAGGTCAACCCCGCGCTGTCCTTCGACCGACGGGCCGCTCGTGGCTTCCGCCTCGACATTCCGGCCGGAACCGCGGTTCGCTTCGAGCCGGGCGACTCCCGGCCAGTCCACCTGGTGGCGCTGGCGGGAGCACGACGGGTCTTCGGTCTGGCAGGCGAGACGAACGGCCCGGTCGAGGGCTGAGAGCACAGGAGCACATCATGAGCAAGGAACTCAGCCGCCGGGAGCATGCCGCCTTGTACGGCCCCACCACTGGGGACGCCGTCCGCCTGGCCGACACCGACCTGTTCGCCCGGATCGAGAGGGACCTGACCCACCGTGGTGACGAGGCCGTCTTCGGGGGCGGCAAGGTCATCCGCGACGGTATGGGCCACAACGGCCAGCGCACGCGGGACGAGGGCATCCCCGACACCGTCATCACCAACGCGATCATCATCGACTACACCGGCATCTACAAGGCCGACGTCGCCATCCGCGACGGCGTTATCAGCGCTATCGGCGCTGCGGGCAACCCGGACATCATGGACGACGTCGATATCGTCATCGGCGCCTCCACGGAGGTGATCGCCGGCGAGCACCGCATCCTGACGGCCGGGGGCATCGACTCCCACATTCACTTCATCTCCCCCACCCAGGTCGCCACCGCCCTGGCCTCAGGCGTGACCACCATGATCGGCGGAGGGACGGGACCGGCCGACGGCACCAACGCCACCACGATCACTCCCGGGGCCTGGCACCTGGCCCGCATGCTTCAGGCCGTCGAGGACTTCCCCATGAATATCGGCCTGCTGGGCAAGGGCCACGCCTCGGCCCGGGAGCCTCTGGCCGAGCAGCTGCGTGCCGGCGCGGTCGGCTTCAAGATCCATGAGGACTGGGGCGCCACGCACGCCGTCATCGACGAGGCCCTCAAGGTGGCCGACGAGTTCGACGTGCAGGTGGCCATCCACACCGACACGCTCAATGAGTGCGGCTTCGTTGAGGACACCCGCCGTGCGATCGGCGGGAGGGTCATCCACACCTTCCACACCGAGGGCGCCGGCGGCGGTCACGCCCCCGACATCATCACCCTGGCTCAGGACCCCAACATCCTGCCGTCCTCGACCAATCCGACGCTGCCCTTCACGCGCAACACCGCTGAGGAGCATCTCGACATGCTCATGGTGTGCCACCACCTCAACCCCGCCATCCCGGAGGACGTCGCCTTCGCCGACTCGCGCATCCGTCCGGAGACGATCGCGGCCGAGGACGTGTTGCACGACCTGGGCGTGTTCTCGATGACGTCGTCGGACTCCCAGGCCATGGGGCGCGTCGGCGAGGTCGTCATCCGCACCTGGCAGGTGGCCGACCAGATGAAGAAGGCTCGCGGCAGGCTCGCCGGGGACCCGGAGGGCGGCGACAACCTGCGCATCAAGCGCTACGTGTCGAAGTACACCATCAACCCGGCCCGCACCAACGGGATCGCCGAGGTCGTGGGCAGCGTGGAGGAGGGCAAGTGGGCCGACCTGGTGCTGTGGGACCCCGCCTTCTTCGGGGTCAAGCCGTCCCTGATCCTCAAGGGCGGCCAGATCGCCTCGGCGGTCATGGGCGACGCCAACGCCTCGATCCCCACCCCCGAGCCCACGCTCATGCGCACCATGTTCGGCGGCTACGGGGCGGCGCCGGCGTCGAACTCGATCACCTTCATGTCCCAGGCGGCCATCGATGCGGGAGTGCCCCAGAGCCTGGGGCTGCGCAAGAGGATCTGCCCGGCCCGCGGGGTCAGGCGGCTGACGAAGGCGGACATGGCCTTCAACGACGCCACTCCGGCGCTCACAGTCGATCCCGAGACCTACGAGGTCACCGTCGACGGCGAGAAGGTCACCTGCGAGCCCGCCCACGTCCTGGCCATGGCCCAGCGCTACTTCCTCTTCTGAACCCTCACCCCTGGAGCCTTCATGATTATCGAGTCCATCTCAGGCAATATCCACGACCTGCCCGGCGAGGAGCTGGAGGGCATGCACGTGGAGAACGTGGTCCTCCCCCTGGCCGACCTCACGAAACGCATCCAACGAGTGCGCTCCGACCACGGCACCGAGCTCGGCATCCGGCTCGCGCCGGGCGCACCGGACCTGCGCGAGGGCGACATCCTGCTTCGCAACGAGCGCGGGATCGTCGTCGTGCGCCTGGAGCCCACCGACGTCCTGGTCATCGCGCCCGCCACGGTGCGCGAGATGGGGGTCGTCGCCCACAACCTGGGCAACCGGCACCTGCCCGCCCAGTTCTTCGGGCCGGAGGAGCCCTTCCCGGGCCTTGAGGGGCATGACGGCGTCATGGTCATCCAGTACGACCACACCGCCGAGCACTACCTGGAGCACCTGGGTGTGCGTCACGCGCGGATGGAGCGGTCCCTGCCCGTCCCCTTCCGTCATGCCGAGCACACTCACTGACACTCCCGCCCCACAGTGGGGCGAGCCCGCCGGCTGGCAGCTGCCGCTGGCCCAGCTGTGCGACTCCGCGCTGCCCACGGGTGCCTTCTCCCACTCCTTCGGGCTGGAGACCTACATCTGCGAGGGCGTCGTGGACGGTGAGGCCTCCTTCGTGTCCTGGCTGCGCGCGCTCGTGTCCACCCAGCTGACCTTCTCCGAGGGGCTGGGGCTGCGGCTGGCCTTCGAGGCGGTGGCGGCCGATGACTGGGAGGCGATCGCGCACCTCGATGCGCTTCTCGTGGCTCAGGCGGTGCCGATCCAGGTGCGCCGGGCCGGGGTGACGATGGGGCGGAGGATGCTCACCATCGCCCGCCTGGCCCTGGAGGGCACCGACGGCGGCAGGCTGCTGAGCCGATACGCGGCGCTCGTGGACACCGGGGGCAGCGGGAACGCCGGGGGCACCGGAGGCACCAAGGGCAGCGGGGGCTGCCGTTCCCACCCCGCCATCGTGCTGGCGATCGCCGGCTACGCGCTGGAGGCGCCGGCGGCGGCGGTCGCGGCGGCCTACCTCCAGTCCAGTGTCATCTCACTGACGCAGAACGCCGTTCGGGCCATCCCCCTGGGGCAGGACGCCGGTCAGCGCGCCATCGCCTCGGTGCGCGGCGACGTCCGCGCCGCGGTCAGGCGGATCGGGGGCCTTGACGAGATGGATCTGGGGGCAGCCGCGCCCGGGATCGAGATCAGCCAGATGCGGCACGAGCGCCAGCGGGCCCGCATGTTCATGTCCTGAAAGACCTTCCTGAAGAGCTAGTGAGGAGATTCTCATGTCAGCAGCAACCAGCCAGCAGCACGCGGACGCGCCCGAGCAGCCAGCGGGCCGTTCCCACCCCGGCCCGGTCCGGATCGGGGTGGGCGGCCCGGTGGGGGCTGGCAAGACCCAGCTCATCGAGCGCATCACCCGGGCCATGAGCCGGGAGGTCTCCATGGCCGCCGTCACCAACGACATCTACACGATCGAGGACGCCAAGATCCTCGCTGCGCAGGGGGTCCTGCAGGTGGACCGCATCGTCGGGCTGGAGACCGGGGGCTGCCCGCACACGGCCATCCGTGAGGACACCTCCATGAACGAGGCGGCGATCGCCGAGCTGGTGGAGCGCCACCCGGACCTGGAGGTGGTGTTCGTGGAGTCGGGAGGCGACAACCTCTCGGCCACCTTCTCCCCCGAGCTGGTCGACTTCTCCATCTACGTCATCGACGTCGCCCAGGGCGAGAAGATTCCTCGCAAGGCCGGTCAGGGGATGATTAAGTCCGACCTGTTCGTCATCAACAAGACGGACCTGGCCCCTCATGTCGGCGCCGACCTGGCGGTCATGGAGGCCGACTCCAAGGTGTTCCGGGGTGACAAGCCCTTCTGCTTCACCAACCTCAAGACCGACGAGGGCCTGGAGCAGGTCATCGAGTGGATCCACCATGACGTGCTCATGACGGACCTGGAGTCGTGAGCACCACCGGCGAGCTGCACCTGCGGATCGCCCGGGGCGGGGACCGGAGCGTCGCCGTCGAGCAGTACCACCGGGGAGCACTGAGGGTTTTCCGCCCGCTGTACCTCGATGAGAGCGGGCAGGTGACCTACTACGTGGTCAATCCCGGAGGCGGGTACCTGGACGGCGACTCCTATCTCACCGAGGTCGAGGTCCTCCAGGGGGCCTCGGCGGTGCTGACGACCCAGGCGGCCACGAAGATCTACCGCACCCCCACCTGCCCGGTCCGCCAGGACACCCGGGTGAGCCTGGGGCCCCGGGCCGTGCTGGAGCTCGTTCCCGACCAGGTCATCGCCTACCGGGAGTCCTCCTACCGGCAGACCACCCTGGTTGAGATGGACCCGACGGCGACCTTCATGTCCCTGGAGGTCCTCACCCCCGGATGGGCCCCGGACGGTTCGGCCTTCGGCTACGACTGCGTGCGGATGCGCACTGACATCCGTGTCGGTGGGCGGTGCGCCGTCGTCGACAACCTGCGCCTGGTCCCCGGTGAGGCCGGGCTGGCGGGGCTAGGAGGCCTGGAGGGGCACAGCCACCTGGCCTCCTTCACGGTGCTCGACGCCCGGGTCGATGACGCCCTCGTCAATGAGGTGGCCCAGATGCTGGAGGTCGACGGCGTGCGCGGGGCAGTGACGCGGGTGCAGGGACCCGGCTTCATCGCCCGGGCGCTGGGCGATGACACGACCCGTCTGACCGATCTCATGCTCGACATCAGCGAGCTTCTGCGCAGCCGGTGGTTCTGCGCGCCGAGGCTCAACCTGCGCAAGTACTAGCAACAGCCCGCTCGCCTGGGCGGCGGGCACCTCCCGATGCTTCTATCGATCGGAGCCCCTCATGCCTGAGTCATCTGTTCATCAGTCCCACCGCCCGGCTGACAAACCGGGCGCCTCGGCCGTCCCGTCGATCGTCTCGTCCGGCGTGGGCGCACTGGGGCGCGGGGTGGGGCAGATCTTCCTCCAGCCCCGGGCGCTCACCGGACTGCTCATCGTGGCCGGCATCGCCGTCTACTCACCGCTCATGGCCTTTCAGGTGGTCCTCGGGACGACGGTGTCGACGGTGGCGGCCAGGCTGCTGGATCTACGTGTGCGTGACGGTCTCCAGGGCTACAACGGAGCGTTGGTGGGAGCGGCGGCCTGGGCCGCTATGGGGGTTTTCTGGCCGGCGACGCTGGTCACCGTGGTCGGTGCGGCGGCCTGCCCCGCGGTCCACCGCGCGCTGGAGCGCGCACTCGCCCCGGTCGGGCTCCCGGCGCTCACGGCTCCTTTCTGCATCGTCTCCGGCCTGCTGACCGCTCTGCTCAGGGCGATCGATGCGCCGATGGTGCCGGATCCGGCGCCGGTCAGTGGGGCGACGGCCTGGCTGGTCCCGGAGGCGGTGCTGACGGGAGAGTCCCAGGTGGTGCTCGTCGATTCCTGGGTCGGCGGGGCGCTGATCCTGGCTGGGCTGTTCATCGCCGGGTGGAGAGTCGGGGCGGCGGCGCTGCTGGGCAGCGTCGTCGGGACGGCAGCAACGCTGGCGCTCGTTCCCGCCGGCCAGGCGGCGCACGGACTGGGCGGATACTCGCCGTGCCTGACGGCGATCGCGATCGGCGTCGTCCTCCTGCCTCCCGGGAGGCGGGCCTGGGTGCTGGCGGTGGTGGGGTCGGTGCTGACCGTCGTCGTGGACCGGGTTTTCACGGAGATCCCGGTGCCGACCTACACCTGGCCCTTCATCGTGACCACCTGGCTGATGCTCGCCGTCGTCAAGTGGCGCGAGCGCCGACTAGGCTGAGGCCATGGCTCATTCCACGGCGCACACCGACTCCGCCGCCCACCTGGTCCTGTCCCTGTCCTGCCCCGACCGCCCGGGGATCGTCCACGCGGTCACGGGGGCGCTGGCGCGCCGCGGCGGGAACATCACCGAGTCCTCGCAGTTCGGGGACGCCTCCACGGGCCTGTTCTTCATGCGGGTCCAGGTGCTCACCACCGTGCCGCGCGTGGAGCTGGAGAAGGACCTGGCCGAGCTGGCCGGCGAGTATGAGATGGAGTGGAGCCTCGACGAGGTGGGGCGCGCGATGCGCACCCTCATCATGGTCTCCAAGGAGGGGCACTGCCTGACCGACCTGCTCTTCAGGGCGCGCAGCCAGGGGCTGCCGGTCGACGTCGTCGGCGTGGTGGGCAACCACGAGACGCTGCGGGACGTCGCCGAGTTCTACGGGGTGCCCTTCCACCACATCCCGGTCACCAAGGAGACCAAGGAGGCCGCCGAGGCCGAGCTGCTGGGGCTGGTGGACTCCCTCGACGTCGAGCTGGTGGTGCTGGCCCGCTACATGCAGATCCTCTCCCCCGCCCTGTGCGAGCGGCTGCACGGGGGCGTCATCAACATCCACCACTCGTTCCTGCCGTCCTTCAAGGGCGCGCGCCCCTACGCCCAGGCGCACGAGCGCGGGGTCAAGCTCATCGGGGCGACGGCGCACTACGTGACGGCGGACCTCGATGAGGGGCCGATCGTCGAGCAGGACGTGACGCGGGCCGGGCACGAGGACTCGGTGTCCATGCTGCAGGCCAAGGGGCAGGACGTCGAGCGCCGGGTGCTGGCGCAGGCGGTGCGCTGGCACACCGAGCATCGGGTGCTGCTCAACGGACACCGCACCGTCGTCTTCGCCTGAGCGCACCACCGACCCGCTGCCGTCCGGATAAGAGCCGGACAGCAACGTGGACGACTCGAGCGGCAAGTCGACGTCATGCAAGCGGATCTGGTGCAGATTCTGAGGATGTCGCGCTCAGCGGTGTGGGGTGCGTGGTGTTTCTCGGGCCGGGGGATTCTTCTTCCCCGGACTCGACATGTTGACGCCTCCTCGTCGTAGCCACAGGACACCGGTCACCAGCACCATTAGCATGATGAACAGCCCGATCGCGAAACTGGTCACCATCCCCCAGTCGGTGGCACGGTGCACGACGTCGGCAAGAAGGCTGCGCCCGGCACCGGGAGCACTAGCCGTCGTACGCAGTCCCTGTCCTGAGCGCACGCTGCTGACAAGCTCCTGCGCACCCACCGGCCACTGATGACGCACCACGTGCTCGCTCGCACCACCGAACCCCACACCGGAGACAGCCACGCCGAGCACCACGCCGATCTGCCTCATCGCAGCGGATAGCCCAGAGGCCGCACCTGCCTCATCACCCTCGAAGGAGGCAACCGCCAGCTCGTTGACCACGGTCCCGGCAGCGCCAACCGCGATGCCTGCCAGGATCAGGCCCGGCAGGAGCACCACCCAGGTCGATGAGCCGTACAACAGCACCCATGACATCAGCGCCGCGCACCCGATGACAAGGATCCCCAGCAGCCTGGCCGACGGCGCCCAGCGCCCACTACCGCCACGAAACAGCCACGCCCCCGCGATGGCACAGAGACTGAACGGGAGGAAGCAGAGTCCGGCCTGCAGGGGTGAAAACAGGTAGATATTCTGCGCATACAGCGACAGCCAGGGCATCTGCCCCACCAGACCGGCCTGGACGGCAAAGCCGGTCAGGATACTCACCGCATAGAGCCGGTCAGTCAGCAGGCGTCCCGGAACCATAGGTGAGTCCGAGCGCCGCTCGACGGCCATGAACAGCCCCATCGCGGCCAGTCCGACGGCGACGGCACCAAGCGTGCGTGCACTAGTCCACCCCCAGGCGGCCCCCTCCAGTAGGACGACCGTCACACCCCCGGTGGCAACGACTGCCAGCAGCGTTCCGGGCCAATCCACTTCTGAACCTCTGCGATCCGCGCCGCCATCCTTCACGTACCACGACGCCAGCCAGGACACCACTCCCACAGGGACGTTGATCCAAAAGATGGAGCGCCACCCGGCGACTAGGACCAGGCCCCCGCCTGCCAGTGGTCCCACTGCTATAGCGACCCCTGAGATGAGCCCGTAGATCCCGGTAGCTCGTGCCCGCTCGCGTCCGGCAGCGTAGCGATCAGAGATCATCGGAACGCCGACGCCCAGGAAGATCGCCCCACCGACCGCCTGAAGAGCCCGGAAAACGTTGAGTACGAGCATCGAAGGGGCCAATGCGCACACAGCCGACCCCACCGTAAACAGGACCAGCCCCCATCGGAACAATCGCAGTCGACCCAGACTTCCACTCAAAGTCGCCGCTGACATCAGCAACGCCCCCAACGGCAGCGTGTAGGCATCCACTACCCACTGCAACTCACTCTGCGACGCACCTAGACTCTGCCCGACATCCCCCAGTGCCACCGACACCACCGTGATATCCAGGACGTTCATGAAACTCACCGTGCAGACGAGCACAAGCGCCAAAACGCGACTATCCCTTAAATCTGCTATTTCGCGACTACCGGACTCTGCTGCAGCTCCCATATCCCATCAACTCACTCGTCGTTCTCTCCAACGCCTAACCGACTGATTCGGTCCTCCAAACCTGTCCGGATAACTTTTCCAGAGACAGTCGTCGGCAAGCTGCCCGCTGGAATCACCCGCACGTCAGCAACATGCAAACCATATCTTTGCGCCACGCTACGCTCGATTCCGGACCGCAACATGCTGCCAGCCTCATCATCGCCATCCGGAGCTGGACCTGGAACATCCGCACTACCGTCAGTCTCAATCACTTCCTCCACGAAGCAACAGATAAGGTTCTCCGCATTCTGAAAAACGACCAACCTCCGCCCACGCAGGATTGGCAAATCCCTTCGCAAAGACTTCTCAATATCGTCTGGAAAATAGTTCCTGCCCCTCACAATCATCATATCTTTGATGCGCCCAGTCACATACAGTTGCCCATCTTTAACAGCGCCAACATCCCCCGTCCTCAGGAACCTCTCATGATCACCTTCGATCTCCCAACCAAATGTATTCAACGTACTAACATGATCACCCCAATAGCCCCGAGAGACATTATCCCCCGCTACGCAGATCTCGCCAATACCTCCCTCGTCTAACGCCACACCCTGCCCACCTTTCTCAAATCGGGCGATTCGCACCGTTGAGCCAGCTTCAACAGCCCCTGAGGAAACGACCTCAGTACCCCCTTCACTGGCCGCCTCCACCAACTCGCCCTCAGCTAATTTATCACAATCAACCGCAATTTTGCGGACGCCAGCACCCACCGGGCCGCCGGTGACAAACAATGTGGCCTCAGCCAAACCATAACAAGGGAACAGAGCCGTCTGCCGTAACCCGGAGCGAGCGAAACGCGCCCCAAAGGTTTCCAATGTCATCGAGTCAATCGGTTCAGCACCACACAGCACCACTCGAAGATGAGATAGATCAAGACTTACCGCCAACTGCTCACTACACCGAGCCGCCGCAATGCCGTAAGCAAAATTAGGTGCGATCGAGTGCGTTGCCCGTCTCTCCGACATCCATTTCATCCACCTCTCCGGATGCTTCGCGAAGTCATCGGGACTCATACCGTAAATGAGACAACCGCTATATATTGCGATCATCATACCTGCAACGAGTCCCATATCGTGTTCCATTGGAAGCCAACTCACGCCAACCGCATCCGAAAATAGTTCAGCATACTGCCGAACTGCCCTCATGTTAGCCACGAGATTACGATTGGAGATCTCGATCGCCTTCGGGCTACCAGTAGTACCGGATGAGTACTGTAAATACGCAACACTATCCAGATCATTCGGAACATACCTCTCATTTGAAGCACTTCCGTTAACTAGCTCCTCGGCGGCAACTACCTTGCAGTCAGCACTCAAGCCACGCTCCTGCAAAAGTCTCAGCGCTAGCCCCTTATCACACTCTGAAACTACCAAAATTTTCGGAAGACAGTGCAACAGAATCGCGACGAAACGCTCCGAAACCGAGTACCCTGAAGCCTCTATAATAGGAGGCAAGGGAACAACAACCCGGCCAGCTAACAGACAACCTGCGAACACTCGTTGAAACCACAGCGACCGCCTCACTGCCACAGCGACGGTTCCACTATCTGAAATGGCCCCGAGCGTCGCCGAAACAGTTCGAGCCTTTTCATAGAGCCCACGAAATGTCTCAGAATCCTCAACTTCTCCAAATGCAGACAACCAGCGAAAGACATCTCTATCACCTTCGGTTTGCGCACGCCATCGTAGCACTCCCATCAAACCATTAACGCTAGCCTCGACTTCCGACACGACTATACCTCCATTCGAGAACATGACAACAAGTCGTCCTCCACACTCTTCCTTTTACGTCAGTTCCGAAAACCCTTGACAAGTAAGTTTATCCAATACCGTCCTCCAAGGCGTCGAGACCACCGACAAGTCCAAGTCTCCAGGCACAAAAGCAATCTGACAGCCTTCGTACGCACGCCAGCAACCGTACGCTGCCGGGAATGATCCTTTCTCTCCTGCGACCCTAAAACTCATACCGCTCAACCAGGACACATCCACAGTCCTTGGATCGACTTTCAGACCCACACCTATCCACTTCAAATACGACTCTTTTGCCGCCCACACCCGCCCCAGCCATTCTGCCCTCCTGTTGTGCTGCAATGCAGACCAGACGCCGAGTTCCCGGTCAGTCAGAACTCGCCGAGCAAATCCCTGACCTTCGGGCACCTCCGCCACCTCCACGACGTCTACTCCGATTGGCACAGCCGGCGCCATAGCCAGTACCGACACCTGACGTGAATGCGAGATGTTGAACTCCACGCACACCCCGGTGGGATAGGTCACGACCGGTTTGCCATATTCACCTTGGCCAATTTCGATCTGATCAACAGGTACATGCGCATAGGTGGAGACGAGTGCTCGCAGTAGTGAACGGCAGGCCACATAGGCTGCCCGGGCACGGACGGACCGCAGACGCATCGCTTGGTCTACCTCAACCGCGCTAAGAGCATAGAGTCCAAGCCATTCGACATTTGTGAAACCTGACGGCCTTACGATATAAAGACCACCATATTCACTCACGGGCTTACACCTTTCACGCACCAGTCCATGATCAAATGAACAATCCTATTGAACGTCGAGTAGAACGTCTCAGCTCCGTAGTTCCTGAAATAGAAGTGCCCACCCGCCAACGTTACGAGTTCGAAGTAGCCAGCCGTATAGTTGCGCCACGCTTGGCACGCCTCAGGCGTAGCAATCATATCCTCACGGCCTGTCAAGCAGAACATCGGGAACCTGACTGGTCGCAGTTCCGGGACGTAGTCCATGTTCATCAGCAAATCCGAACGCAGGCGATCGAGTACCTCGCGCCGCCGATACTCGTTGAGGCTCGCAATCTCGTCAGCACTACCGGTACTCCTTAAGAAGTCCATTAGGTACACGTCGTCAGGTCGCTCTGGGCAGCCTCCGCACTTCCAAGGCTTCGACGAACCACCAGGGACCCGATACGGCGCCCGGCCCGAGAGGATCACGCCTGCAGGAGTCAGTCCCGCCACGGACATTTGGCACGCTGTCTCATATGCCAAGGCCGCGCCCAAACTGTGGCCCGCCATGACGATCAACGCAGAGGTGTCCGTGATGTCCACCAGCGCCGAAGTTACCTCTGCGGCAACATCCTCAACGGTCCGAACTGCCGGCTCATCACTCCGCGTCCCACGACCGGCCATCTCAACCGCAAGCACCCCAACAGCCTCACCGACCACTGAGCACAGCCGCAGGCAGGAGAGCGCGCTAGCTCCCGCCCAAGGAAAGACAACCAGATGGACAGCCTTCTCCCGGTCAAACCGAGAGTACGGAAATAGCTCACTCACAAGGAAATCGCGTACCATCACAACACCATACCGTACATCGTCGGCTTTCACTCACAATTACTCCACTCCTCAATGACCTCTACGTAGGCAGGCTTTGAGTACTGGAACCCCTCGGACAGCATCATCAACTGGGTCCGATCATCCAACGATGATGCCTCGGTAAATCCCGCGAGTCTGTACGTCACATACATTGGACGATTTCTTCCGGTATCCCTAAATCTAGCCTGCAACCGGACACCCTTCAGGGCTGCCCGCTCTGCTATCAAGCCAAGAAAAAGACTTCCGACTCCGCGCGACATCACTCTGCAGGACATGAGAAACAACATAATCGTCCACTCCGCCGCACCGACCTCGATTACAGCTATGCCAATTTGACCATATGACCCATACCGATCCTCCAACTCGGCTACCAGCACAATGTTCTCATTGGACTCAACCATGGCATGAAGGTCATCGAAGGAATACGTAACGCCCGTCGAATTCAGTTGATTCGCTCGGACGACCAGTTCCTCAGCCCGGCCAAGATCTTCGACGCGAGCGTCTCTCACAAGGAACCGCATCTTCAGTGACTCGAGAAACTCCTTTTCAGTTCCGCCAAACTCCGTTTCGTCAGCATTCCGCTTCAGCGCAGCCCTATAGAATTCCCTACGCCTCCCTGAGTCAGAAGTCAAAACCGTCGGAGCAAACTCAGCAAGGCTCGTAATTTCAGTAACCTGCTCCGCCGAATATGTTCGTACGTCGGGAAACCTGTGCCGTACAGCATCGCGCTCAAATAATTGATCATCAATAAAAGCCAACGAGTCGACTCCAATATTAAGATCTCTCTGGATTCGAGCGACCATTTCCGCCTTGTCGAACCAACCTATCTGCGGAACAAGAAAGTATTCGTCAATTCCCAATTCCCTCAATCGCTGAATTGCAATATCGTACGAGTTCCTACTTGCGATCGAGTGCAGTACGCCCCGGCGATCCAGTTCGACTATCGTATCCAACACCCCTGAACACAGAACATGACCACCTCCTTCCGATAAGGTACCTTCCCATAGTGTCTCGTCTAGGTCCCATATGAGACACTTCACCTTATTGTTCGCTGTTGTACTCATATTGATGACTTGTTGCTCCTCCGACAGTTATGTCTGTACTATCTCACTCCACCAACTTGCCGTAAGGCGTCACGTGTAGCTTCTGCGATAATGCCATGCTGGATCTGCGTACTGCCCTCAATTATCTCCATCACCTTTGCATCCCGAAGCAATCTTTCTACAGGATATCTAGTCGTCAATCCAGCAGCGCCATGCAATTGCACCGCATCGTTCGCCGCCTGCACTGCAGAAGTAGCCGCAAACTGCTTGGCTATGCACGTCTTGAGCAGAGTCGAAGAAAGTCCAAGCTCTTTAGACAGTGCGGCTTCAGCTACAAGAGCTCGACCGGCAGAAGCCGCAACAGACATTTTTGAGATAAGTTCCTGAATCAACTGGAAATCACCGATCTGGCGTCCATCCTTAGAGCAGGGCCACGCGTAGTCTACCGAACAGTCAAGACAAGCTTGCACTATGCCAACCGATCCCGCAGCAACGCTCAAACGACCGTAATCAAGAATACCGGTGGCTATCGCCAGCCCCATCCCCTCTCCACCTATGATCGCGTCATCGCCAACAGTCACATCCTCAAAATGGATGTCGGCCATCATACTTCCCCGCGCACCAATTACGTCGCACAAGGCCTCGCGACGTACGCCCGTAGAGTGGCAGTCCACCAAGAACACAGTTGGGCCCCCATCCGCGACAGCTAGGACTAGCGCACTGTCAAGAACCTGTCCTCCTGTGACCCAGCGTTTGATCCCGCAAAGCTCATAGCGGCCGCTCGCTGTACGGCTAGCAGTAGCCTTCACACCAGCGAGGTCGCTGCCAATTCCCGTTTCCGAGAATGCCAGCCCGCCCAGACGCGTCCCCTTGAGTAGGTCGTGCAACCTGTTGTCTCCTACAGGTAGACGACCCCATCGACACACTGCCTGAAGAAGCATGCAGTGCACCGTAAGAAAACTCCTGACGGCAGCAGATCCACGTCCCACCTCCTCGTGTACTATCGCCATGTCCCTCAAGGAACCAAATTCTTCGCCCTCCACTTCTCCGAGTCCAACGGAGAACCCACCGATAGAGCCAATTTCGGCAAGCAAAGACCTGGGAGTGATCCCATGTTGATCAATCGACGCGGCCTGGGGCAGGAGCCGCTCATTGACCCATGCACACCACCTATCTCTGACCTCGGTCTTCTCAGAGCATTCCTTGTCTTCTCTTGCATGCAGCACACTCACCGTTCCTCGCCCTCCAAGTTACCTGCCTCGTCACGTAGTGAACAGACCAGTTGTGTGATGCTACCCAGCGTCCGGAAGCTCTTCATATCCAGCCTATTTGCAGGAATACGAAAACCCAGGATCTCTTCAATATGCATCACGATTTCCATTGCAAACATCGAGTTAATGTATCCAGATTCAAAAATATTCAGGTCGTCATCGAGGATGTCTTCAGGAATTCTGCGAGCAAGAAACGTCTTGAGCTCGTCCCGAACCTGTTCTTGTGAGTACATGTGCTACCTTCCTAATATTCAGAGGGACTCGAATGTCCCATCGTCTACACGACTCAGACTAATTGTAGTTGTATGACATCAATATTGATAGAAACCCACTCCCTTCTTACGCCCGGTGTCTCCCGAGTCCACCATCATTCTGAGCAACGGGCACGCCCGGTACTTCGGATCGCCGTACTCCTTGTAGAGCTCGTCGATGCTTGCGAGAATGACGTCAATTCCAATTAAATCGGCTGTTTCGAGCGGTCCCGACGCGTGCCCAAAACACGACCTGAAGATGTCGTCTATATGCTCAGCCTGAGCCACTCCTTCGTGCACCAGAAAGGCTGCCTCGTTGATCGTCATCATCAGTACTCGGTTCGTGACAAAGCCGGCGGAATCGTTCACTCCGATCGGACGTATACCTGTCCGCTTCAGCAGGCCTAGCGTCTGCTCTACGGCACGCTCTCCTGTCTGGCGCCCGCGGATGAGCTCGACAGTGTCTTTCTTCGGGACAGGATTCATGAAATGAATACCTATAGTATTCTCAGGACAGGACCGCACCCCAGCAAGCCTTGTAATCGGTATACATGAGGTGTTTGCAGCCACGACCATCTGGCTCCCGCACACGTCATCGATGGTAGAATACACATCCCTTTTGACCGAAAAATCCTCGGTAACATTCTCGATAACATAATCCACCCCACAAAGGTCCGCCATTTGGTCAGAGTATGTCACCAATTCGCTAACGTTGCTAGACGGGGTGTACGCAAGCCCGAGCAAAGGCGATGTCCTTTCAAACGTCTCTACGTTGCGCCTGGCACTATCTAGCTGTTCAGGATCTGTGTCAATAAGCGTGACGGTTAAACCATGTCCGGCGAAGCGCTCCGCCAGCCCCGTCCCCATAGTACCAGCACCAATGACGCCAACTCTCAACTCATTCACTTTTGTCGCTCCTCACTCACGAAAAATGGACCTTGACCTGTCGATGGACTTGTGCCACCAGCGTTTTCCGCTCATCACGGTTCCTGGAATCTCTCCAGTACCCAGACGCGGCACTGGCTCCGGACAACGAGACGACTCAAGCCCTTCTGTGACATCACAACCTTCGCTCTCGTGTGCCTCCTGCGTTCCGTCATTGATTGAATTCCGAAGTTGATCAGCCAGTTCGTCGCTAGAAGACACAAGGTAGTCTGCACCAACACGCCACCTCGGCCTCCCATCAGCCATCACACTCCGCAGGTAGCCAATAGGAAGACCAGGAGTGGAACGAATCGCGTCAAGCAGCCGTCTTTCGTAAACCTTTAGCATCGCACCCGATCGTTGACTAAGGCGCAGTTCGACTGGCGAAGAGCGGGAACTCGTCTTCTGAGCAGGATATGTATTAGATGCATGTTCCAGTATTACGTTGGCATTAACGCCACCCAAACCAAAAGAGTTTACTGCAACCCTTAGATCGTTCTTGCCTGGTTGCTCCCGAGGCTCAGGACTGATAACAATGCCCGTTGGCAGCCCTTCCCCCGTGATAAGTGGAGACTCTCCCATCACCTGGGGAAAGCATATACGCTGCTCCACCATCAAGACGCATTTGAGAAGTCCGGCAAGGCCGGCAATTGAATCCAAGTGTCCGATGTTACCAGCGAGAGAACCGACTCTGAGTTTGTTGGATCGCCCCATACTCTGATAGGCTCTCGATATAGCCGCTAGCTCGATACGGTCAGCCAGTTCGACACCACAAGCGTGGGCCTCTACATAATCGATCGACTCGCGGTCAACGCCACCCGCCATCATGGCTTCAACCATCACGCGTTCTTTAGCTGAGCGTTCGAATGACCGGATTCCCGGATAACTTCGCCCATCCATATTGGTTGCCGTGCCAAGTATTCTCGCGCGGTGTGGAGCCCCACGTGTCTTTGCATCAGACTCTCTCTCTAGTATGAAACATACTGCACCATTGCCCACCACAGTACCGTCTGCCCGCCTATCAAATGGGAGGCAGCGTCCCGAACGTGAAGCCTCCTTATAAAGGGGGAACTGCGGTATCTTGATAGAGGCCCCGCATACGATAGCCTTATCACACTCGTGGTTAAGCAAGGACTCCACTCCGAGGTGAAAGGCGACGAGCCCGCTGGATGAGAATGACTCAAGTGCCAGTCCTGGTCCATCGATTCCCAGGGCGTGCGATAGTCGTGCTACGAAGCCGCTCCAACTGTGAATGTTAAGGAGTTCCGCGAGCCGATCACTCCCAACTGTATGTGAACTCATGAGGCCGAAAACATAAGTGGACGGGGTGGATCCGACGAACAAGCCCGCGCCGGGTACGCCTCTGGAGGGATCGGTGTTAGAAGATTCAAGCGCGTTCCATACAATTTCCATGAGCACGCGCTGCTGCGGGTCCAAGAGCTCTGCCTCGTGACCGTCGATGTCGAACATTTCGTTCTCAAATCTATCGATGTCAGTCAGGATGGCCGCCGCTGGTGCCGACGGCACGTCTGCCCAAGGAAGTCCTGTGACGTCGTCCGCCTGGGTATCCCGAGGCTGACTACGTATGTTTACCCTAGCAGAATGTAGCATGGCATACAACTCATTGTACGTCTGTGCTCCTGGAAGCCTAAACGCCATACCTGTGATCAGTACACTGTCCATTCTTCTTCAGTCTTCCTTCCATTCTGCATCTGCCCGCATCTGAGCCAGACGCGTCGAGCGAGCTGCGCGTCGAGCACTGCCTCTTCGGGAGCCCTCCTTCACACTTGGGATGTTGCCATGGATGTTTGAACCGTTCTTTTTCGCCCACTCAGTTATGTCACGAGCAGTTCGATACGAGTACATATCACCCGGATTCAGTTCAATACCATATGAGTCGCTTAGGTCTGCCGCAACCTGAATAGCGAGAAGAGAATTGCCTCCCATATCAAAAAAGTCGTCATTAAAGCCCAAGCTGGGTACGCCCAGGATTGACCTTAATACCTCTAACACGGTGTTATCTAAGTCTGCCGAATCTACATTTGAGAACTTGTTGCATCGGCCACCCCCCTGTTCGAGGCTATTATTAAGCAGCTGAGACAACGTCATTCGTGAGCTGGCGTCGATCAACTGCTGTAGCGGCCTCGTCGATACAATGACACTTCTTGCCTCAAGCTTCAATGCCATAACCATTGCAGCCCATCCTTCATCGAACGACAAACCCATTCTACGTCGAATTTCGCTTAAACGGCGCCCAACAGCACTGTCCGCTACATTGACGTCAGCGGCAAGCCATGCATCCCACTTCCACTCGTCCCAAAAGATCGTTTTCACAGGAAGATCTGTATAGGTCTCCCCAATGGCGGCCATGCACGAATTAGCGGCAGCGTAAATCGCTTGTCCAGGACCCCCACCAGTTATGCAGGCAAGCGAAGCAAACTGTACGATCCACTGAACGGAGTCTGAGTTCTCCAAGCCACGTACCGCATTGAGCAAGTTCAGCGTTCCGAGCACCTTTGCCGCCATAACCCTGCCATATTCCTCCTGTCCGGACGCCTGCACGAGAGCACCTCCAGGAACGCCTGCTGCATGAACAATACCGCAGAGATTTTCGAGACTCCCTGAACTGAAGAGACGGGCCACGGCGTCCTTGTCCCTGATGTCGCACGACACGACTTCGACATCCGCTCCGTATGCTCTCATTGTCTGGATGGCCGCGCCAATCCGGTCAATGCGACTGCTCTGTATCTCGTCGCACGACGCCCAGGTTCCGTCTGGACGCTCAATGATGTTTGCAGAATCTCGTCCCACGAGAACTATTTTCCTGGCTCCTCCCTCAGCCAGTCTGATCGCCATCTCGATTCCAAGCCCTCCAGTGCCTCCTGTTACTAGGTACACGCCCCCGTCGCACTCAATCCTAGCGTCACCTCCATTTACATTACATTCAGCACCACTACCTGTAATCGCAGTTTCCTTCCACGAACGGCTCCATGCCTCTGAGCAGCGGACAACCAAATGCGTTGATTTGGATGTTTCGTTTTCCAGCCAGGCCGTCGTCATGAAAGCATCTAGATCTCCCTGATATCTGTCCAGGTCGATATACCTCGTGGCGCAGCCTTCTAGTTCGAAAGACATACCTTTGAGTAGGCCTGCAAGCATGGCGCGTACGGGGACGCGTCCTCCTGCATCTCCATCTTGGCTCAGTCCGTCGGTGGCCAATACTGTGACTCGAATGTCCCCCTTCGCCCGTCGAGTCGCTAGCCACGCAGCAATCGCGGTTAACGAATAAGGCCCCTGTGCAAGTTCCTCGTCGTGTGGATGGGCATCACCGTACGACCAACAATGCAGAATGTCATCAATCTCGATGCCCGCTACAGTCAATGAACGCAACGTCGTGGTGAGCCCAATTACCACGTCGTTTCGATCAACTTCGAAATCCGTCGCACTTAAACTGCGCGTAGAATCGCCAACCATAACAGTGCAGGGGCGTAGCCCTGAAAGGCGCTGGCAGTCCTCGACGATCTGCTGCGCCACCGTACGATCCTGCGGCAGGAGAAGTAGTACTCGTCTTCCTTCTAAGGTCCGGCACGAGGTAGAACGAAGCATCGCTACACGATCCCATCTGGGCTCATAAAACCACCGCGGCCAAGGTCTCCGGACGATCTGCTCTATCTCGTTCAGAGGATCTTCTACATTAGAATTTGCAATATCCGCATGCCCCATCTCCACATCGAACGCAGGCGCATCGATCCAATGCGGCGCACGATTGAAAGGGAACGTTGGCAGTGCGATCCGGTGTCCGTCACAACTAAGTAGGCGAGACGACGCAATGTCCGTTCCACGGAGCCACACCGCCAGCAGTCCGCTACGAAGCGGATACCGTTTGTACCCGATCCAGTCCCTGCTAGGGAAGACGGTTAGGATCGTACTATCACCTTGATGCACATCTGGACTTGCAGTGCTGCTGACTCTAGCCGTGTTATCAGCGTCATCGGATTCGTAAGTAGCACAACCAGTGCATACGTCAACAGCTTCGCTATAACTGTTGATTCTATCCTGGCACCACCCGCTGTCGCCATTATGTGTCCAACGCCTCCAGCCGTCAGGCCGGTCGGTTCCGCAGTCTGTCTGGTCCACGGAAACATCAGGGTGGCGATCCAGAACATATGCAAAGGCATCCTCCCACTCCATCTCACCAAAATAAATGGACGCAGCCAAATTTCCCGGCCCTGCAGCAAGCACAGTACACAGCGGAACGCCTGCATCTACCAGCATGTCCAGAACCATGTAGTCAATCAGAACACTCAAGATATACTGCTCCGCGCGGCCCAGAGGTCGTGATTCAACGCGATGACCTCTCGGGTCATCCAGGAGTTCCCTAATCAGCTCCGGCGCATCGGTCATGCCCCGTCGATCCGCCTCTTGTACAGCCGCAGCCAGGCCCGAGGCATCGACAAACGGGGGAGTAAGAGCTTCCTCTAATGCAGCTGTCACCCTGCCTAAGCCTCCATCGAGCACCAAGACGACCTTATCTATGTCTGAGGCAGGATCCTTCCTACTTTGTGGAGCTTCAACCGCTACCTTGAGCTCTTCCAGCAACTCGCTGGTTGACGAAACTACCCATCCTGCTCTCAAAGACCAGTGATCACGACCATGATTCAACGTGAACGCTATATCGTCCAGACGTGCTTGGCTCGAACTCAAGGTATTTTCAAGCTGTGCTAAGAGCAACTGGAGGCCGTCCGAAGTAGTTGCAGACACCGTAACGATATGGGGAGAATCTATCTCAGGCTGCCGTTGCATCTTAGGAGCCTCTTCGATGAGCATATGCGCATTAGTGCCCCCCATACCGAGCGAATTGATCGCAATTCGCATAGGTTCTCCCGCGCCCACCCACGCACTTTTCTCTACCATGAAATCAAAACATACTGTCTGACTATCCAAATGCGGATTTGGGGCCGAAAAGTTAATCAAAGGAGGAATGATCCTGTCGCGGACCATCTGCACGGCCTTGATAAGACTAGCAATACCCGATGCTCGATCTAGGTGACCAATATTGGGTTTTACACTCCCCAAAATGCAGAGCCTACCCGTTCTTCCACTACCATATATCCGTGATAACGCCTCATACTCGATCGGATCTCCGATCGCCGTCCCAGTTCCGTGTGCTTCTATATATCCCACCTCGTCCGCAGTGCACTGAGCATCTTTCAGAGCTTTCTGGATCGCCTCAACTTGCCCCTGAACACTGGGCGCTGTGAAGCCTGCCTTCACAGCGCCGTCATTATTTACAGCGCTACCTCGTATCACCGCAAGAATATTGTCGTGATCTTTTACAGCATCTTCGTACCGCTTGAGGAGTACAATTCCCCCACCGTCACCGAACACTGTTCCCGATGCCCGCCTGTCGAATGCACAGACCTTGCCGTCGGCACTCTCCATACTTCCATTCTGATAAATATATCCGACATGGTCCGGTACTCTAATAGACATGCCGCCAGCCAGCGCCATGTCGCACTCCCGGTCACGTAAACTACGTATTGCCTGATGTGCTGCCACCAAGCCGGTCGAACAGAACGTCTGAACCGCAACACTCGGCCCTGTCAAATTGAGTCTATAGGACACCTTTAACGGCAAAGCATCCTTATCGTTTGTAAGCTCCACCTGATAGTCGTTCATTTTATTGCGAACGCCACTATTTGGCATCAAATTATTGAGCAAGTACGTACTAATATTCGATCCAGCAAACACACCTGTAACACAGTCCGTGCCGTGCGCTGGATACCCCGCACTTTCGAGAGCCTCCCATGCCAGTTCCAGGAAAACTCGCTGCTGAGGGTCAGTAATTGAGGCTTCAAACGGTGATACCCCGAACGCTTCCGCATCCCATTGCCGAATATCACGCAAAATTGGCCGCCTATTTATATAGCGTCCTCTCGCCTTGTCTACCGAAGAACGTGTCGAACCACCCTGGCTGCCGTCTTCGGGGAACTCACTGAAGGATTCGACGCCTTCAATAAGATTCTTCCAGTACTCGTCCACCGAATCCGCGCCAGGAAACCTACACGACATGCCAATGATAGCTACACACTGCTGCTCATTCGGAATCGTCCTTCTAGGCGTTAACTCACTGTCCAATTCTTCACGATAATCAGACGTAGAAGTATCCAAGCCCCGAGCCACCTTCTCCGAACTCAGATCGCTCAATATCTGGTTTCCCGAATACCGCCCCTCGACTCCAGTTGACATATCCGGACTCTTACCGAGCCTTTCTTCTACCATTTTTGTCATTCGAGAGATAGTCGGGGATTCGTATAGCGACGCGATCGGCACAGAGATATTAAAATCTCGTGAAATCGTCTCGACTAACTGGACGCCCACAAGGGAATTTCCTCCGGCATCAAAAAAATTCACGTCGTCGCTGGGAGAATCTTCTCCCAGCGCCTCGCTCCATGCTCGCCGAACTGTGTTGCGTATCGATGAAGTAGACAGAACCGTATTGCGAGGACCACTGCGGTGATCCGATACACCAGGTTGTACCACACTCTGCCTGGCGTTAGAGATAGCGCCCAGCCTGACGCTGCCATGAAGCCGACTCGTCATGTCACCTGCCGACACCATCACAACTCGATGCTCGGAGGCCAACGCAACGAACAGAGCCTCCACGGCCTCGGGACTGCCCAATGCATGCTGCCGTCTAATGTTAGCTGACGCATCGTTTTGGGGAAACTCAGGCTTAAGAGTATCTCTCCACGTATCCCACCCAATAGCTAGGACTCTGTTGCCAGTGGGCTCAGACTCGGCCAGTGCTTCGAGATACGCATTCGCAGCAATATATCCGCTGAATCCTAGCCCACCTAATAACGTAGAGATGGAAGACATCAGCACAACTGGACAGCCTGGCAGATCATCTTTAAGTATTGACAGCAGACAATTCGTGCCAGATACCTTTGCTTCACTATTCTTTCGTGCATTTCGTTGATCAGAACTGATCAGGAAGAACTCCGAGGTTTCCGTGCTGCCAGCGGCCTGGATTACAAGATCGACAGAACCCAGTTCAGACCTCGCCCGCAGAAGCGCAGCCCGAATCGAGGCAACATCCAGAACGTCGCCTTCTATTCCACATAGTCCGGGGTACTGCTGATTTGTCGTATCGAGCCAGCGTAGTCTTTCGGCATGCGTCGCTCCTTGCCGTTCTACCTCCGTCCACAATTGACCTGGTCGGCCACCTAACCTTCCGATTACGGCTACTCGGCACTGCGGAGCGTGTCTTCTGAGCATCTCACCTGCCAGCGCCCGCCCTACGCGGCCGAGACCTCCTACGATAGCAATATTCCGATACTGCCTTACATCCGGTGTGTCACAACCTCGAGCCGCCCGTCCCATGCCAAGAGGGTCCAAGTGACGGACAAAGCGTCGATTCCCTTCGTAACGCACGCACGGAGACACATCCCCGACCGAAGGTAACTCTATTTCTTTAGCAACAAGTTGCGCCACGTAGCGTGCGGCCATTTCCAACGGTACGCCATCAACAGCTGCCTGCTCAAGGTCAACGAGTCGGCAGATCACATCTGGATGCTCCTGATGCGTGCAAAGGAGTGGGCCTAACGCGGCACGAGACGATGGGCGGACGGGCTTTCCCGTCCGGCTTGAAAACGCATCAGGCGTCAGGACCAATAGCTCCAGCGGGGCGCAATTCAGTACATTTCTGCAAAGATTCCGTACATCCAGATAATTCGCCTCAAAGTCCTGGCTCGTTCGGCCACTAGTGGGGTGCTGCAATGCCCGTATGTCCACAACAGTTGACCTAGCAGTCGATGCGTACCCGGCTTCAAAATTCGTTGCCACGCGCATTTTGGCACCTTCGATCACGTCGCTCAACGAGTCCTCACGATCGGACAAGTCCATATAACGTTCAACAACGCTTCGCGACGGAAGCATGTCTGCCAACATTACCGCTACTAACTCGCCAAACTCGTTGTCGGCACCCACTAGGACTACCGCCTCTGGCCCCCGATTCGATTCTATTTCGACGGAATCTGATTGTGTCCATCCCGGAACCAACAGCTCGACGTCAGGACCGGCGATCCGGCCGCCGTCCATGGACGCACTATCGCTCTGAACGCTCGCTGGCCCGGAATCTCCAGAAGGCCACAGTCGTTCCTCATCAAATCGGTATTGGGGCAACGAGTACGGAGTAACATCTATTCTTTCCGTCACGTCAACGTCGAACCCCTTCATCCATGCACGCCACAAGGATTCCTCATAGATACCGTCGTCTTCGGTAATCTTGTCCATCTGGGTACGCATCGTTCGAAAGCATGTTGCTTTCTCTTGCCGACTGAAGACAACCTGCATCGCCATGCTGCCAATCTCGCCAGTTCCCATGTCGAAGAAACACAAAGTCCTTTCTGAAAGACTAGCTGCTTCGGCTGCATTCTGCACACTTCTCGCAAAATCTACAGGCTTGCATGCGTGTTCAGTCCAGTATGTCTCACCGAGAGCCTCCTTCGATTTCAGACATTCCCCTGAAAGTCCAGCAAAGATAGGTACACGAGAATCCTGGTAGGAAACTTTCGCACACGCCTGACGCAATTCCGAACCAACTTCACTTCCAATGATACTTGAATGCATAGGTAAATGAGTCGGGATTCGGGAAACAGCGATGCCAGCTTTTCGAATAAGCGATTCCGCTTCGTCAGCCATTTTTTCAGATCCCGCGACCACAGTTGCGTGCGGACCCGCCTTGATAACCACTTCCCCCACTGGATAGCTGACAATCCTGCTCAAACGATTATAGTCGGCCGCCGCAACAAGCATGTATCCATCAGATGCGGTCTCTAGAACCCTGGCTCTCTCGCATACCAAACGGACACCGTCCTCGATCGAGAAGACGCCCGCCCATGCAGCCGCACTAAGTTCGCCAATGCTATAGCCGATGACCGCATCTGGGGTTATCCCATCATACTCCCACATTTTCGCCGACGCATATCCGGCACAGAACGCCAGCAGGTGTGTGGCTAGAGTAGACTGTGGCGAGTCCTTCTCAGACTCTCTAATCCCCAGAATCGCAGCAATATCGACTTCGGGTTCTAGGATACGCCCAGCTTCAACGCACTGGTCAATGGCCTGTCTGAAACCTGGATGTGCTTCATACAGTATTTTTATGGACTGTTGATTGTCATGTCCGGATCCAGGAAACACGAATACGCCGTAAGGCGTTCTCTGTCTCGAGGCCCGAGTGTCCATCACATCGGCATCGGTAAGCTCGTGGAGCGCCTGGACAAGCTCATCCGCACGGCGACCAGCGACAACTGCTCTGTGACTTAACGACTCACGATACGCCTTGAGCGTCTGACTTATCGCCGAAATCTGATCATCATTATTTTCTATTTCTGTAGCTAGCACTTTTGCATAGTCAACTAGACTAGAAGAAGTAGCTGCCGATAAAGGAATAACGGTATCACCCGACCGGCAAACGGGAGATTTATCGCGTAGTTCCGTAAGAGCAGACGTCTTGCCGCCATCACCCCCCCTACTCATTCTCGTGACAAAAGCGTCAACATTACACAGAAGAACGTGGCTGTTAGTTCCGGACCACCCGAAAGAACTGATGCCAGCAACACGTCCAGATTCACTCACGGTGTCCCAGGGAACGGCGTTCAGCGGTAGAGCAAAGTCGCGAGAGTCCCAGTGAATTCGCGGATTGGGTGTTTCATAGTTTCGATTTGAGGGAATCACACCCTGTTTCATTGCAAGGACGGTTTTAATGAGCCCTGCCATCCCGGCAGCGCCAGCCAAATGTCCAATATTCGTTTTCACTGCACCTATATACAAAGGTGACTTTCGATTGATACCATAAGCCTCAGAAAGCGCATCTATTTCTATAGTGTCACCAAGCACAGTTCCAGTCCCATGAGCCTCAACATAGTCGACCTCCCATGGGTCAACACCTGCTGAGGTTAACGCACTGTTGATCACAGCAACCTGCGCTGACCTATTCGGTGCAGTAATTCCATTGCTGCGCCCGTCCTGATTCACGGCTGACCCCAGAATGACGGCATCGATTCGGTGCCCGTTCCTTACGGCGTCCGACATTCTTTCCAAATAGACAGCCCCACAGCCCTCGCCTAAAAGAAACCCATCGGCCTTGGCGTCGAACGTCCAGCACCGTCCGCTGGGCGAAAGCATCCGCATTTTACTACCCTGCCGGAGTGAGTCTGGGTGAAGCACAGCGTTCACACCCACGACGAGAGCATTGCGACAAGAACCTTGCTTAAGATTCTTGATGGCAATATCTAGGGCGACAAGCGACGACGAGCAGGCTGTATCCACCACCAGACTGGGGCCCTGCAAGTTAAGGAGATATGAGATTCTACCGGCTGTAACACTAGCTGACGTCCCTAGTGAAAAATATGGGTCATCTAGTGCATCTTCACCAAGCTTTTCTCTCAGCACCGTCGCATATTGCGATAAGGCCATCATTCCAATAAATACGCCCGTATTTAAAACTTCATGTTGATCCCGCACGACGCCCGCGTCGTCGAGGGCCTGTCTTGCTATCTGCAGCGCAATCCTTTGCTGCGGATCCATAAAAAGTGCTTCGCGATAAGACAGCCCAAAATATTTTCGGTCGAAGCTAGTCATCCTCTCGACTGGAGCAATCTTATTTGTGTAGGACGTTCCAGGATGACTCGAGTCCGTGTGAACAAGTCTAATACTGTCCCACCGCTCACTTGGCACCGGCTGGGAAATCGTCTCACCCTTGATTAGGAGATCCCAGAAAGCTTTTACGCCGTCTGCTCCCGGGAAGCGCGCAGACATCCCAGTAATACATACGGGATCTTCATCATTTATGGCATTTTGTCTGATATGCAGTCTTTTCTTTGCAGGTAACGCGTCTATCCTTTCATCATTGTTACACTCTCCTGTGTCGATGTAATCCGCTAGCCCCTCGATAGTTCGGATGTCATACAAAAGAGAGGTCGGAATCTCGATCGACCATATGTCTTCAATCTCTCCCATGATCTGCATCATCTCGGTCGATTCGAGACCGAGATCGCTGAGCGGAGCCAGACTGTCGATTTCTTCTTCGGCGCAGTTGAGTTGCTTCGCAACCCTTTGCACCAACCACACTTTAGACTGGGGATTCCCATTGGGCTGCCGCCATTGCTGATGTTTATGCATGCGATTGATACTAGCGCTGAGGTGGCGTCTAGTCAATGGACTGGTAGATTTGTTTCGGATCCTGACATAGGTCATCCCACTTCATCTCAGCCCCACCGTTGTTGACGAGATGTGGCCGGGAGTCGCAGAGTCGGTCGGTGAAGACGGCCGAGCGTTGACAGGTGTGGCGTGTCGTTGAGACGGGGCGCGAGTCCCGTGGAGAGGATGAGTGTTGTCTAGTCATCCTTTCGGCCTGGGAGCTTGCGTCGATGTCGTCCTCCACCGCGTCTGCCCTTCGCGTCGGTCTCTGAGCAGTGTCCTTAGGAACGTGACTGACCCTTGTGACAGAAGCGGCGCCTGTCACAGCCTGTTTACGGTCCGGTCCCTTGCGGCTACCGGGGGGGGTGCCCTTATGTGGTGTGTCAAGCGGCGGCGGGTAGTTTCGTGGCTGGTTGTGGGTCGTAGAGGGCTCCATCTCGGATCATGGCGTGCAGGGTCAGGATGCGGCGGTGGGCCAGGGCGAGAACGGCCTGGCCCAAGGCGGTTTGCCTTGGTCGCGTTTGCGCTGGTAGTAGGCCCGGGAGACGGGGTCGGAGCGCAGGGAGGCGAAGGCGGAGGGGAACATGGCGCGCTT
>ERZ772927.33-NODE-33-length-135785-cov-9.53501_pt1 | contig 135785 bp, 130 predicted proteins | sample MGYA00512115_ERZ772927 | MGnify/ENA primary metagenome ERZ772927 (study PRJEB29015, sample SAMEA2737924) | human oral metagenome | biome: human oral; feature: human-associated habitat; material: dental | place: China | collected 2013 ... | reverse complement strand
AATCCATCGTAAAACTTGAGAAACCTTGATTTGGAAAACAGTTTCTGAATTTAAAAAATGGATTCCCGCCGTAACCTGTCCTCGCGTAGGCGGGGGCGGGAATGACGACAGCCGGTAAGTGCGTATCGAAAATAAAGTAATTTAGCTTGTTCACACGAAGACAGGAACGACAAGGGTTCAAATCCCCTATCCCGATATGGATTTCCTTAATAAAAGGTCGTCTGAAAACGCTAAAATATGCTTTTCAGACGACCTTTCCCATCTCTCCCGAACCCGTCCGCGAAAAATGCTAAAATAACAAATTCATAAGCAAATCCACCTTTTCAGACGACCTCAATGCTCACCGATTTAGAAAAAAACGCCATCCGCGACCATTACCAAAATATCGGCAAAAACCTGCCCGGTTTCCGTCCGCGCGCTTCGCAGCGGGAAATGATTGCGGCGGTTGCCAACGCTTTTTCGCGGACGTTGACGCGCGAAGAAGGCGGCGAGCCGCCCAAGCGCGAGGGCGAGAGCATTGCCGTGATCGAAGGGCCGACCGGCGTGGGCAAATCGCTTGCCTACCTGCTGGCGGGCGGCATTATGGCGCAGACGCGCGGCAAGCGGCTGATTGTGAGCAGCGCGACGGTTGCCTTGCAGGAGCAGTTGGTGGACCGCGATCTGCCGTTTCTGGTTGAAAAAAGCGGTTTGGAACTGACCTTCGCGCTTGCCAAAGGGCGCGGCCGCTATCTCTGCCCCTACAAACTCTACCAACTGACGCAAAGCAACGCCCAGCAAAACCTGCTCGGCTTCGAAGCCCCCGCCGTCTTGTGGGACAGCAAACCCAAACCCGAAGAATTGAAGCTGCTGCGTGACATCGCCGACGAATTTTCCGCCCGTCGGTTCAACGGCGACCGCGACACTTGGCCGGAAAAAATCGACGACACTATCTGGATGAAAGTAAACAACGACAACTACGGCTGCCTCAAAACCGCCTGCCCCAACCGCCCGGAATGCCCGTTTTACCTTGCACGTGACACGCTGGAAACCGTCGATGTCGTCGTAACCAACCACGATTTGCTGATGGTCGACATCAGCATGGGCGGCGGCGTGATTTTGCCCGACCCTGAAAACAGCTTCTACTGCATCGACGAAGCGCACCACCTGCCCAAGAAAGCACTCAGCCAGTTTGCCGCCGAGCATTCGTGGAATCAAGCCGTGTGGGCGTTGGAAAAACTGCCGCAGGTTACCGGCAAAATCGCCGCACTCACCGACAAAGGCGAGTTGGCGAACCTTGCCGACGAAGCCGCCGCCGCGCTGCTCGAAAGCCTGCACGAATGGCAGTTCCACCTTGCCGAAGAGCCGTCTTTGGGCTTGGGGTCGTCTGAAAACGACAGACGGGCCAACAGCGAACCGACTTGGCTGTGGGAAGACGGCAAAATCCCCGAAGGCCTCGAAACCACCGTTTCCAACACCGCCATCGCCGCCCGCAGCCTCTACAAACACATCAACAGCCTCAACGACGCATTGTCCGCCGCCCGCCGCGACAAAGACCAAAACAGCGCGCAAATCGACCGCCTGAGTACCGAATTCGGCGTATTCCGCGCCCGCATCGAACAAATCACCGCCACATGGGATTTGCTCTCCACCGTCCCACTCGAGGGCGAAGAACCGTTGGCAAAATGGATAACCCGCCGCGCCGACGATAAAAACGACTACATTTTCAACGCCAGCCCCATCAGCAGCGCGTCCCACCTCGCCAACAGCCTGTGGCGGCGCGCGGCAGGCGCAGTGTTGACCTCCGCCACCCTGCAATCCTTGGGCAGCTTCAACCTGATCCTGCGCCAAACCGGACTGCAATGGCTGCCCGAAACCACCACCCTCGCCCTAGAAAGCCCGTTTGATTTCGACGCACAAGGCGAACTCTACATCCCGCCCGTACACGCCAGCCCCAAAGACCCCGCCGCGCACACCGCCGCCATCGTCGAATGGCTGCCCAAGCTCATTTCGCCCACCGAAGCCATAGGCACGCTCGTCCTGTTTTCCTCGCGTAAACAAATGCAGGATGTCGCCCTGCGCCTGCCCGAAGACTACCTGCCGCTCTTGCTCGTACAAGGCGAATTGCCCAAAGCCGTCCTCCTGCAAAAACACCACCAAGCCATAGAAGAAGGCAAAGCCAGCATCATCTTCGGACTCGACAGCTTCGCCGAAGGACTCGACCTGCCCGGCACCGCCTGCGTGCAAGTCATCATCGCCAAGCTCCCCTTCGCCATGCCCGACAACCCCATCGAAAAAACCCAAAACCGCTGGATAGAACAGCGCGGCGGCAACCCCTTCATCGAAATCACCGTCCCCGAAGCCGGCATCAAACTCATCCAAGCCGTCGGCCGCCTCATCCGCACCGAACAAGACTACGGCCGCGTGACCATCCTCGACAACCGCGTCAAAACGCAGCGGTACGGCCAACAATTACTAGCCAGCCTGCCGCCGTTTAAAAGGATAGGTTGAAACCCATAAAGAGGTCGTCTGAAACCTGATTTCCAGTTTCAGACGACCTCTTTTCAAACCCGTATCCGTCAATAAAGTTCTAACGGCACATCCAGCAATGCCTGCGCGTTTTCAATCTGCGCGGCGCAGGCGTAAACCTGCGGCAGGACGTGGGCGCAATAGACGCGGGCGTTGTGTTGCTGCGCGGCGTAGAAACCGCTGCCGAAGCCGTCGGCGTCTTCCGTTTGGGCGGCTTCGGCGGCAAGGTAGGCGCGGGCGAGTCCGATGGCGCCGAGCGTCAGCCCCATTTGTTGCAGGTAGGCGTTGGACGCGGCGGCGGCAAGGGCGGGACGGTCGGCGTATGCGATCATGCGGGCAATGCTTTGTTCCGCCGTTTCAATGGCTTGCGCCAGTTGCTGCGCGGCAGCGGGTTCGGCGGCGGTGAGTTTGTCCGCCAGCTCTTTGCCTTCGGCGAGCAGCTTCAAAGGCAGCGCGCCGTTTTTGCCGGTGGTTTTGCGGCCTGCCAAATCGGCGGCCTGTATGCCGTTGGTGCCTTCGTAAATCGGCGTAATCCGCACGTCGCGCAGGTATTGCGCCACGCCGCTTTCTTCGACGTAACCCGCGCCGCCGTAAATCTGAATGGCGAGGTTGGTCAGGACGACGCCGTTGTCGGTCGGCCAGGCTTTGACGATGGGAATCAGAAAATCCAGTTCGCGCTCCGCTTCTTTGCGCAATACGTTGTCGGGGCAGGCGGCGGCAAAATCGGTCAGGGCGGCGGCGCGCAGATACAGGGCGCGTTGGGCGGCAAGCGTTGCCTTTTGTATCAACAACATACGGCGCACGTCGGGATGGCGGATAATCGCCACGTCGTCTGAACCGTCCGCCTCATCGCGTCCCTGCACGCGCTCTTTCGCATAGGCGAGCGCGTTTTGGTAGGCGCGTTCGGCGACGGCGTGACCTTCGATGCCGACGTTCAGCCGCGCGGTTTTCATCATGGTAAACATATACGCCAAACCCTTGCCCGCCCTGCCGACCAGATAGCCTTCGGCGTTGTCGAACTCCATCGTACAAGTCGGGCTGGCGTGTATGCCGAGCTTGTGTTCGATGCCGATGGCGCGCACGCCGTTGCGTCCGCCCAAGCTGCCGTCCGCGTTCACCAAATATTTCGGCACGATAAACATCGACACGCCCTGCACGCCCGGCGCGGCATCGGGCAGGCGCGCCAGCACCAGATGGACGATGTTTTCCGTCATTTCCTGATCGCCCCAAGTGATGAAGATTTTCTGACCGCTGAGGGCATACGCGCCGTTTTCTTTCGGCACGGCGCGGGTGGCGATGTGGTTCAAATCCGAACCTGCCTGCGGTTCGCTCAAATTCATCGTTCCCGCCCATTCGCCGCTGCACATTTTCGGCAGGTAGGTCTGTTTCTGCTCCTCGCTGCCGTGTTTGAACAGCGCGTCCACCGCCCCCAGCGTCAGCATCGGCATCAGCGACAGGGCGAGGTTGGCGGCACACCACATCTCTTCACACGCCGCCGACACGACCGCCGGCAGCCCCTGTCCGCCAAACTCCGCCGGCGCGCGCAAACCCGCCCAACCCGCTTCGCAGAAATCATAGTAGGCACGCGCCAAATCGGGATGGGTGGTAATCACGTCGTCTGAAAAACCCGCGCCGTGCAAATCGCCGGTGCGGTTGGTGTCCGCCCATTGTTCCGAGGCAAACCGCGCCGCTTCGTCCAGCACCGCATCCACCGTTTCCGCATCCAAACCTTCCGCATGGGACAGTTTCAGGATTTCGTCCAACCTGCCGTGCACGCGGATGCCGAAACGCAATTCGTTTACAGGGGCCGTGTAGCTCATGGAATCTCTCCGAAGTGAATGATTTGAAATGGATTTGGGATAAATTGGTATAGTTATACTAATCCTAAACCACAGGTTTGCAAAGCGCAGGTTTTCAGACGACCTCGGGCAAAATTCAAACCTATCCTTTTATTTTTAAACAAATTATTTCAAATCAGGCAGCATGTGCGGAGCGCAGCAGGTTTGAGCGCGGTCAAAGTAGGCGGAGGTCGTCTGAAAAGGCGGTTTCAATGAAATGGGAAAGGGAGGGCAAGTTTTTCAGACGACCTTTTGTCCGTCTTTATCAACGAGAATCTGCTAAAATCGCCCGTTTCCCACTTCAACCTGACAGCAGCAATACATGAATATCTTTTACGAAGAGTCCGGCCAATTCAAAGTCGCCGCCATCGTCCAAAAAAACGACGCCACCTACCAAGTCGATACCCAACACGGCAAGCGCACCAAAGTGAAGGCGAACAACATCTTTGCCGAGTTTGACGGCGATATGGCGGCATTTTTGGAGAACGCGCAGGCGCAGGCGGCGGACATCGACACCGATTTATTGTGGGAAGTGTGCGGCGAAGAAGAATTTTCCGCCGAGGCGATTGCCGAAGAATATTACGGCCATGCACCGACCAAAACCGAGCTGGCGGCGACCTTGATTGCGCTTTACGCCGCGCCGATGTATTTCTACAAAAAAGCCAAAGGCGTGTTCAAAGCCGCGCCCGAAGAAACTTTGAAACAAGCGCTTGCCGCCATCGAACGCAAAAAACAACAAGACGCGCAAATCGACGCTTGGGCGGAAGCCTTGAAACGCAGCGAGATGCCGTCTGAAATCGCGGCGGATTTGAAAACCATCCTGCACGCGCCCGACAAGCAGTCGCTGACCTACAAAGCCTTTACCAAAGCCGCCGACGCGCTGAAGACCTCCGCCTACGAATTGGCGAAAAAAACCGGCGGCATTACATCCATTCCCCAATATCTGCAAGACGGGTTTGAAATCAAATACTTCCCCAAAGGAACAGGTTTCCCCGACCTTCCCCTGCCTGAAATGCCCGACCTGCCCAAGGCTGATGTTACCGCCTTTTCCATTGACGACGAATCGACCACCGAAGTGGACGACGCTTTAAGCCTGACCGACTTGGGCAACGGCACGAAGCGCGTCGGCATCCACATCGCCGCGCCGTCGCTTGCCATTAAACCAGGCGACAAAATGGAAAAAAATATCATGGAACGCTTGAGCACGGTCTATTTCCCCGGCGGCAAAATCACCATGCTGCCCGAAAACTGGATTGCCGCGTTCAGCCTTGATGCGGGCGCATACCGCCCTGCCGTCAGCATTTATTTCGATGTGGACAGCGAGTTCAACGTCGGTGAGCCGACCTGCAAAATCGAAGCCGTCAACATCGCCGAAAACCTGCGTATCCAAACCATCGAGCCGCATTTCAACGCCGAAACCGGCTTGGACGAAGCCGGCGAAATGATGTTCGCCCATCATCAAGACCTGATTTGGCTCCACCAATTCGCCGTTGCCCTGCAAAAAGCGCGCGGCAAATACGAACCCGACCGCGCGCCGCAATACGATTACAGCATCGAATTGGATGAGGAAGGCAAAGTATCCGTCGTCCGCCGCGAACGCGGTTCGCCCATCGATATGCTGGTCAGCGAAATGATGATACTCGCCAACAGCACTTGGGCGCAGATGCTCCATGACAACGACCTGCCCGGCCTCTTCCGCGTGCAACCCGCCGGAAAAGTGCGCATGAGCACCAAATCCGAGCCGCACATCGGCATGGGCGTGCAGCATTACGGCTGGTTCACCTCGCCGCTGCGCCGCGCCGCCGACTACATCAACCAAAAACAACTCCTCAGCCTGATAGACGACACCGCCGAGCCGCTCTTCCAGCAAAGCGATGCCGAACTCTTCGCCGCACTGCGCGATTTCGACACCGCCTACGCCGCCTACGCCGATTTCCAACGGCAGATGGAAGCCTACTGGAGCCTCGTGTACCTGCAACAGCAAGGCACAAGCGAGCTGACCGCAACCATCCTCAAAGAAGACCTCGTCCGCATCGAAGGCCTGCCGCTGGTAACCCGCGCCACCGGCATCCCGTTCGACGCGCTGCCCAAATCACAAGTCCTGCTCAAAATCACCGAGCTTGATCCCGAAAAGCAGTTTATCGCGCTGAATTATGTGAAAGCCATCGCTCCTGCGGTTGCGTAAGTTTGCCGTCATGAAAAAAGGTCGTCTGAAAACCTGTTCTCAAGTTTTCAGACGACGTTTTTTTATTTCACAAAGACAATTCCGATTGCCTATCCTATCTCAACAACTCATCCGTTATCCGTTGCAAAAATTCGATGCGTTCGGGCTTGGCTTCGCCTGCTTCGGCGGCGGCTTTGACGGCGCAGCCGGGTTCGGCGCGGTGGGTGCAGTTGTGGAAGCGGCATTGCCCGACAAGGTGGTTCAGGTCGGGGAAATATTGCAGCAGGTCGGCGGCTTCTAGGTGGTGCAGCCCGAATTCTTGCAAACCGGGGGAGTCGATTAATTGGGTTGCTTCGTTTAAATCGTAAAGCTGGGCGTGGGTAGTGGTGTGTTTGCCGGAGTCGAGCGCGGTGGAAATGTCGCCGGTGCGGGCGGTTTGGTTGCCTAAGAGGGCGTTGGTCAGGGTGGATTTGCCCATGCCGCTTTGTCCGAGCAGGATGTTGGTATGCCCTTGCAGGTCGGGGCGCAGGATGTCGGCGTTTTCCAGCGCGCGGGTTTCGATGACGGGATAACCGAGCGTTTCGTAGAATTTGAGTTTTTCGCGCCAGAGGGCGGTTTCGGGCAGGTCGGCTTTGTTCAGGACGATGACGGCTTGGATGCCGGCGGCTTCGGCGGCAAGGAGGGCGCGTTGCAGCAGGGCTTCGCTGGGCGAGGGAACGGCGGCGGTAACGATAAGGAGCTGGCTGACGTTGGCGGCGATGAGCTTGGTTTTCCAAGCGTCTTGGCGGTAAAGCAGGCTTTCGCGCGGCAGGTAGTCTTCGATGACGGCTTGTTCGGCGTTGATGTTTTGGATATGCACGCGGTCGCCGCAGGCGAAATCCACCCGCTTTTTGCGCGTGCTGGCTTCGTAGGTTTTGCCGTCGGGCGTGCGCACGATGTAGCGGCGGCCGTAGCTGGTGATGATTTGGGCGGTATCGGTCATGAACGGTTGGGTCGGGTGGAGTGGATAAAGGGAATATTCGCAGCGGCGTGGTAGCCTTGCGGCGAAGAGAAAAGATATTGTACCGAAATAGGCAGGGGTCGTCTGAAACGATTCTATAGTGGATTAACTGGAAACCGATACGGCGTTGCCGCCTTGTCTTGATTCCAGCTCAACCCGCGGGATTCGGAAGGTTTTCAGACGACCTCTCCGCCCATCACAGTCCGAGCGACCACGCGTTGACGCCTTCGGAAAAATCTTCCAAGCGGTTTTCGTAGTGCGCGAAGATTTCTTCGATGATTTCGTCTTCGCCGTCAATCAGTCGGATTAAATCCATATCGGCTTCCGAAATCAGCCCGCGCCCGAGCAGCTCTTTGCGTATCCAGTCCAACAAGCCCGACCAGAAATCCTTGCCCACCAAGATAATCGGACGGTCGGGTGTTTTGCCCGTCTGCACCAGCGTCAGGCTTTCAAACAGTTCGTCCAGCGTGCCGAAACCGCCGGGCATGACGACATACGCGACCGCGTGTTTCACAAACATCACTTTGCGCGGGAAGAAATGTTGGAACTTGATGGACAAATCCTGATACGGATTGGCTTTTTGTTCGTGCGGCAACACGATATTCAACCCCACCGCAGGGCTTGCGCCCGCAAACGCACCTTTGTTCGCCGCTTCCATAATCCCCGGCCCGCCGCCCGAAATGACGGAAAAACCGGCATCCGAGAGCTTGCGCGCCAGCCGCAGCGTAAATTCATAGTCAGGATGGTTTTCCGGCGTGCGCGCGCTGCCGTAAATGCTGACCGCAGGCTGAATTGCCCGCAGCTCCTCGCCCGCTTCGACAAATTCCGAAATAATCTTCAAAACATGATACGACTCCCGCGCCTGAATCTCGCGGCGCGCCTCATCGGGCAGCATGGGCTTGGGCAGTTTTTTGAGCAGGCTCACGGTTTTTCCTTTATCTTGTTAAACCCCCACATTGTAACCGACAGAACCCGAGGTCGTCTGAAAACGCAAACATGAACGGCAGCAAGTGTTCCTTATTTGAACCGAATCATGCGTTTCAGCCCGTTTACCCGCCCGAAAGGGACAAGATTGCCGTCGCAGCCGCGCCGCTTGCGTTACAATCCCCCATTTCCGCCCACATCCTGCCATGCTCGAAATCCTCTACCGCGACAGCCGCACCATCGCCGTCAACAAACCCGCCGGAATGCTCGTCCACCGAAGCTGGCTCGACCGCCACGAAACACAGTTCGTCATGCAGACTCTGCGCGACCAAATCGGACAACACGTCTATCCCGCCCACCGCCTAGACCGCCCCACATCCGGCGTCCTCCTGTTTGCCCTCGACCCCGAAGCCGCCCGCCTGCTGACGCAGCAGTTCGAACAAAAAACCACACGCAAAACCTACTGGGCAATCGTGCGCGGATATTTGCCCGACGAAGGACTCATCGACTACCCGCTCAAATATCAGCCCGACAAAATCGCCGAATCCCAAACCAAAGCCACCCTCCAAGACGCCCAAACCCACTACCGCTGCCTTGCGCGCACCGAATTGCCCTTTCAATCCGCCGCCCGCTACCCGACCTCGCGCTACTCGTGGGCAGAACTCATCCCGCACACAGGCCGCAAACACCAACTGCGCCGCCACATGAAACACATCTTCCACCCCATCGTCGGCGACACCAACTACGGCGACCTGCGCCAAAACCACGCCACCGCCGCCCACCTCGGCACCACCCGCCTCATGCTCCACGCCCGCAGCCTGTCGTTCCAAAGCATCGAAAACGGCGAAACCCTGACCGTCTGCGCCGATACCGACGAGAGCTGGCGGATTTGGCTGGATAAGTTTGAAGCCTAAGCGAAAGGTCGCGCCAACAGGCAGGCTGGTGGCGCGGGTTCCGTATCAAAAACTAAGCCCGTAGCGTGGGTTTTACCCACGGAATGAATAGAAATGATTGGGTTCGGATGTCTGGGTTGAAAGTCGTGGGCAATGCCCACGCTACTCTTATAGTGGATTAAATTTAAATCAGGACAAGGCGACGAAGCCGCAGACAGTACAAGATAGTACGGCAAGGCGAGGCAACGCCGTACTGGTTTAAAGTTAATCCACTATATTTGACAAAAGGTCGTCTGAAAACCATCAGTTTTGGTTTTCAGACGACCTTTTGTTTCAACTCAATCTCAAATCATTAAGACGGTATCAAATCCGTTTCGCCAATTCTTCCGCTTTGCCGATGTACAGCGCGGGGGTCAGGGCGAGCAGTTGGGATTTGGCTTCGGCGGGGATTTCCAGCGATTCGATGAAGACTTTCAGCACTTCGGGCGTGATGCCGCCTTTGCCGCGCGTCAGGTCTTTCAGTTTTTCGTAAGGATTGGCGACGCCGTGGCGGCGCATAACGGTTTGAATCGGCTCGGCGAGCAGCTCCCAAGTGGCATCCAAATCGGCGGCCAGCGCGGCGGGGTTGGGTTCGAGCTTGTTCAGGCCGCGCAAGTGGGCGGCGAAACCCAACACGGCATAGCCCACGCCTACGCCCATATTGCGCAGGACGGTGCTGTCGGTCAGGTCGCGCTGCCAGCGGGAGACGGGCAGTTTTTCGGATAAGAAGCCTAATACGGCGTTTGCCATGCCGAGGTTGCCTTCGGAATTTTCAAAGTCGATGGGGTTGACTTTGTGTGGCATGGTGGAAGAGCCGACTTCGCCCGCTTTGACTTTTTGTTTGAAGTAACCCAATGAAATATAACCCCAAACGTCGCGGTTGAAGTCGATCAGGATGGTGTTGATGCGGCTGAGGGTTTGGAAGAATTCAGCCATGTAGTCGTGCGGTTCGATTTGGATGGTGTAGGGGTTGAAGGTCAGACCGAGGCCTATTTCGACAAAATTTCGGCAGTGGGTTTCCCAGTCAATGTCGGGATAGGCGACCATGTGGGCGTTGTAGTTGCCGACCGCGCCGTTGATTTTGCCGAGAAATTCTTGCGCCTGAAGGTTTTTGAATTGGCGTTGCAGGCGGTACACGATGTTGGCGGTTTCTTTGCCCAAGGTGGTCGGCGTGGCGGGTTGGCCGTGGGTGCGGCTCATCATGGGGACGGCGGCAAGGTCGTGCGCCATGCCGGTGAGTTTTTCGATGATTTCGGCAAGTTTGGGCAGGATGACGGTTTCGCGAGCTTCTTGCAGCATCAGGGCGTGGGACAGGTTGTTGATGTCTTCGCTGGTGCAGGCGAAGTGGATGAACTCGCTGGCGGCGGCGACTTCGGGTACGCCGGCGAAGCGTTCTTTAAGCCAGTATTCGATGGCTTTGACATCGTGATTGGTGGTCGCTTCGATGGCTTTGACGGCGGCTGCGTCTTCCAATGAAAAGTTTTCGATGACTTTGTCGATTTCGGCAAGCGTGAAATCGTTGAAAGCGGGGATTTCGGTGATTTTCGGTTCGGCGGCGAGGGCTTTGAGCCAGCTCAATTCGACTTTGACGCGCGCCCTCATCAGGCCGTATTCGGAGAAAATCGGACGCAATGCTTCAACGGATTTGGCGTAGCGGCCGTCTAGGGGGGAAAGTGCAGCGATAGGGTTGATCATGTCGGAGTCCTGTCGGTAGGTCGGTCAAACGGTTAAATCAAACAGTCAAATTGTTTGCAATTATACATGATTTAACGATATGCATTCGGGTCGTCTGAAACTACAACCTGCCCTTCAAAGCGTTTTTGACAAACGCCGCCGACTCGCGCAATACCGTGAAACCATAGCCGCCGTAAGGCTCGGAACAAAACGGAGCGGCATACACCTGAATATCGTGTCCCTGCCACTGCTTGTCCGCCATCATCCGCGCCCGCGCCAAATGAAAACCGGCGCTGACGATGACGACGCGCGGGCTGTTTTCAATAAATTTTCGGCTGAACACAATATTCTCAAACGTATTGCCCGCTTCCCGCTCCTGAATAATGTCTGCCTTCGGCACGCCCATTTTCTCCGCAATCATCTGCATATTGCCCGCGGAAGACTGCAAATCACGGCTGATTCCGCCCGTCATCACCAGCTTCTTCACCTTGCCGGCACGATACAGCTCGACAGCCGCTTCAACGCGCGCCACCAAACAAGGATTCAGACGACCCTCTTCATAAGCACGGGTCGAAAGCACAACCGCAGCATCCGCCGGACGCACCGTATCCGCATCCAGCCGCGACACCCAAAAATCGCGCCACATGATCCACAGCGGCAAAAGCGCGGCAGTAAAGAATAAAACCAATATAAAAACAAGGGCTTTTTTGAACATCCGAATCCTAAAATGATGAAAGTAGTTGGAACGCGGCTGTACAGGCAGGTTCCGATTATTCCTCAATTTTACGAAATTCATACATCAAAAGGTCGTCTGAAAACAGGATTTTCAGACGACCTTTTATTTAGGTTTAGGTTATCTTTCTGTCGTAGCGGAAAGCTTGTGTGGCGTAAGAGGGTGGGAGTGCATGTCAGGGACCTATATCTGATTCAAAAGTCCGACCTGCCTAAACTGCACAGTATATCGGTTTAAAATAGAAACCACTTAATGCCGTCATTCCCGCGCAGGCTGGAATCCAGACATTCGGTTGTTGCACAAGAAAGGTTAGATGCTAAAAACACAAGCGAAAAAGACCGCACTTTATAAAAAGTGCGGCCTTTTTTTGTAATGTTTTGATAGCGTGGTTTCAAACCCCGTTATTGGATGAGTCCTTCATTCCATAATGCGATAACCACATCAAGTTGGCTATTATGTTTCTTTTCTTCTCCAATGATTTTTTGAATTTCTGCCCAAAGTTCAGCTTTTTTATTTGCCCAAGACATATCTTTTTTTAATAAATGGATGGCAAGAATTGCATATTCTGCATTTTTAGATTCTTTCTCTTGTGGTGTTTGAATAGAAATTCCTTTTATTTTTCCCGCGTAGCACAGCCCGAAAAAGGCATTTTTAGGACATCCTTTCACTCTAGCTGAATGACTGTTAGTAAACTCTTGAACTGCTTCCGTCCATGCTTTTTTAATATCGTGTGTATAAGCGAATAGCTCTACGGCTTTTACAGCTGTTTTTCCATATAAATTCATATGTTCAACTCACGCAAAGCGCGAATTTTAGCATTGGCAGAACAGCAAAAACAACAAATCGCCCGAGAAAATCAAGAGCAGAAACATCGTAAACGGCTCAAGCAACAAGAGCGTGAGACCGCGCTTTTATATGTGTTATAGAAAAAAGGTCGTCTGAAACTTCAGACGACCTTTTTGACTTTTTGCGAAACAACCGGCTCTTTAACCTTTGCGGCGGCTGCCTAAGTCGGCGGCGGCGGTAAAGAGTACGTCGGTGGAGGAGTTGAGGGCGGTTTCGGCGGAGTCTTGGATCACGCCGATAATCATGCCGACGCCGACGACGCGCATGGCGAAGTCGTTGTCTATGCCCAAGAGGCTGCAGGCAACGGGGATCAGCAGCAGCGAGCCGCCGGCAACGCCGGATGCGCCGCATGCGCCGACAGTGGCGACGAGGCTCAGGAGCAGGGCGGTTGGGTAGTCGACGACGATGCCTTTGGTGTAGGCGGCCGCCATGGCTAAGACGGTAATGGTAATCGCTGCGCCTGCCATGTTGATGGTTGCGCCCAGCGGGATGGAGACGGAGTAGGTGTCTTCATGTAGGCCGAGTTTTTTCGCCAATGCCATGTTGACGGGGATGTTGGCGGCGGAGGAGCGGGTAAAGAAGGCGTAGAGTCCGCTTTCGCGCAGGCAGGTGAAGACCAGTCCGTAAGGGTTTTTGCGGGTTTGCGACCAGACGATGAGCGGATTCACGACGAGGGCGATGAATGCCATGCTGCCGAGCAGGACTGCCAGCAGGCGTCCGTAGCTGAGGAAGGCGGCAAAGCCGGTTTCGGCGACGGTTTGGGAGACCAGTCCGAAAATACCCAAGGGGGCGAAACGGATAACCCATTGTACGACGGTGGTAACGGCTTCGGAGAGGTCGGAGACGACTTGGCGGGTGGTGTCGGAGCCGTGGTGGCGTAATGCGGAGCCTAAGACCAATGCCCATGCGAGAATGCCGATGTAGTTGGCTTGCGCGATGGCGTTAATCGGGTTGGACACGAGCTTCATCAAAAGTTCTTTGAGGACTTGGACGATGCCGGAGGGTGGTGCGAGGGTGGAGGCGGCTACGTCTTTAAACACCAGCGCGGTCGGGAATGCCATACTGGCGGCAACGGCGACTGCGGCGGCGGCAAATGTGCCGAAGAGATACAGAATAATGATGGGTTTGATTTTGGCTTCGCCGCCTTTGCGGTATTGCACCAGCGCGGCGGTTACTAAGACAAACACCAATACGGGGGCGACGGCTTTCAATGCGCCGACGAACAATTCGCCGAGCAGCCCTGCGCCCAAGCCTGCTTTCGGGGAGATGGTACCGACCAATACGCCCAACATCAAACCGATGATGATTTGCGGTACGAGTCCGATACGGTTGACTGCGTTTAGCAGTGGATTACCACTTGCCATGATACATCCTCTTACTTTATGTGTTAAGAAACGTTGCATTTTAAAAGAAAATATCAATTATTGTGCAGGTTTACAGATTAAATTGAATGTTGTGGCGAAAAATGCTTGATTTTTTGTAGAATTGGGCAGTTTGTGCCATATTTTTTGGTTTGGAAGGAGTTAATGTGTTTGGCTTCTGTCGCGTAGAGGCAGGCGCATCCGCCTTTTCAGACGACCCCTCTGTCTTGAGTCGGGTTTTAAACCAGATTGAAAATAATGGTAGAATTTAGCACTCTTCTGCCGTTGAAACATTTTTTGCCATGATCAGACTGACTTCGCCTATTTTGATTGCCTCACTCGCCCTTGCCTACGGACACACAGCCGCAGCTGATTTGCCGCGTGCCGAAGACTACGAACCGATTCCCGGCTTCAAGCAGGGCGGGCAATCCGAGCAGGCTGACAAAGTAGGCAAACTGACGCCCAAATTTCCCGTCAAAATCGAAACCAAAAACAGCGAAGTCAAATCCATGCTCGAAGAATACCTGCCGCTGATTACCCAGCAGCAGGACGAAGAGTTGGACAAAGAGCAGGTCGGCTTCCTCGCCGAAGAAGCGCCCGACAACGTCAAAACCATGCTCAAAACCAAAGGCTATTTCAACGGCAGCGTCAACGTCCAAGACAACGGTTCGAGCTACACCGTCGCCGTCAACCCCGGCCCGCGCACCAAAGTCGACAACGTCAGCGTCGCCATCCTCGGCGACATCCTTTCAGACGACAACCTTGCCGAGTATTACCAAAAAGCCATGCTCAACTGGCAGCAGCCCGTTGGCGAATACTTTGACCAAGACGGCTGGAGCGGCAGCAAAACCTCCGTCCTCAGCGCAGTAACCCGTAAAAAATACCCGCTTGCCAAACTCAGCAACACCCAAGCCACCGTCAATCCCAACAACAACACCGCCGATCTGAACGTGATCGTCGAAAGCAACCGCCCCATTTATTTTGGCGACTTTGAAATCACCGGCACCCGTCGTTATCCCGACAACGTCGTCGCCGGTCTGGCACGCTTCAAACCCGGCGCGCCTTACGATCTCGACCTCTTGCTCGACTTCCAACAAGCACTCGAACAAAACGGGCATTACTCCGGCGCATCCGTCCAAGCCGACTTCGACCGCCTCCAAGGTGACCGCGTGCCCGTCAAAGTCAACGTAACCGAAGTCAAACGCCACAAACTCGAAACCGGTATCCGCTACGATTCCGAATACGGCCTCGGCGGACGCATCGGCTACGACTACTACAACCTCTTCAACAAAGGCTACATCGGCTCCGTCGTTTGGGACATGGACAAATACGAAACCACCCTCGCCGCCGGTATCAGCCAGCCGCGCAACAGCGAAGGCAAATACTGGACAACCAACACGTCCTACAACCGTTCGACCACCCAAAACCTTGAAAAACGCGCCCTGACCAGCGGTATTTGGCGCGTGCGCGACCGCAACGGCATCGAATCGCGCCTCGGTATCGAATTCATCACCGAAAACCGCAAAGTCCCCGATACCAATTACGACCTCGGCCGCAGCCACGCCACCATGCTGACCGCCTCGTGGAAACGCCAAAACATCGAAACCGAACTGCGTCCCGAAAACGGCTACTACCTCGACGGCAAAATCGGCGTAACGCTGGGCAAGCTCCTTTCTTCCACCGCCATGGCGCGCGCCACCGCCCGTGCAGGCTATTTCTACACGCCTGAAAACAAAAAACTCGGTACCTTCATCGTCCGCGGACAGGCAGGCTACGTTTACACCCGCGAAGGCAAAGACGTGCCGTCCAGCTTAATGTTCCGCACCGGTGGCGCATCTTCTGTCCGCGGTTACGAACTCGACAGCATCGGCTTGGAAGGTCCGAAAAATTCAGTCCTACCCGATAGGGCGTTACTGGTCGGCAGCCTCGAATACCAATTCCCGATTACCAAAAGCGTATCCGGCGCCATCTTCCACGATGTCGGCGACGTTACCAGCAATTTCAAAAACATGAGTATGCAACACGGTACCGGCGTCGGCGTGCGCTGGTTCAGCCCCGTCGCCCCGTTCTCCTTCGACGTTGCCTACGGACACCAAGACAAGAAACTCCGCTGGCACATCAGCTTAGGCACAAGGTTTTAAGGTCGTCTGAAAATGTGGGCAGGCTTGGTGCATAACCAATCAATATCCAAATTTCCAACCATTCTTTAACCATAAATAAAAATCATGAATTTCGATCTTGAAAACTTTTCCTCATTCTCAGGTTGGCAACGTCTCGTTGAAACCGGCATGGCATTCGGTACCAACCTCGTTGCCGCGTTGGCGATTTTCTTTGTCGGCAGATGGATTGCCGCCCGTCTCGTTATCCTGATGAAAGCTGCGCTGACCCGCGCCAAAGTGGACAGAACGCTCGTCAGCTTCCTCGGCAATGTGGCTAACGTCGGCCTGTTAATCCTGATTATTATTGCCGCGCTGGGCAAACTGGGCATTCCGACCACGTCGGTTACCGCCTTAATCGGTGGCGCGGGTTTGGCGGTGGCTTTGTCGCTGAAAGACCAACTGTCGAACTTTGCCGCCGGCGCGCTGATTATTCTGTTCCGTCCGTTTAAAGTCGGCGACTACATCAAGGTCAACGGCTTCGAAGGCACGGTGAGCGAAATTAAAATGGTGCAGACTGCGCTGAGTACGCCGGATAACGAAGAAATCATCCTGCCCAACAGCGTCGTTATGAGCAACAGCATCGTGAATCGTTCTTCCATGCCGCTGTGCCGCGTGCAGGTGGTGGTCGGCGTCGATTACGCCTGTGATTTGAAGGCCGCCAAAGCCGCCGTTTTGAAAGCCGCCACCGAGCATCCTTTGTGCGTACAGACCCAAGGCAAAGAGGCGGTAACATATATTACCAACTTGGCCGACAGTGCCATCGAAATCACGCTTTGGGCGTGGACGAACGAAGCCGATTTGGGCGCGTTCCGCTTCGGGCTGAACGAGCAGGTAGTGGAAAACCTGCGTGCCGCCAATATCAATATTCCTTTCCCACAGCGCGATGTGCATATCATCCAACAACAGGGGTAAGGGTAAGTTTCGGATTGACGAATCCGACCTGCTGAAACCGCGGGCATACGGTGTTTGAATCCAAAGCCCATCTGAGGTCGTCTGAAAACCTGTCTTATGGTTTTCAGACGACCTTTATTCTTCCCACCGGCAGGCATACAATCAAAAGTGCAGTACCTTTCATTGATTCAATACAAGGAGACAGTTATGCGCGGCATAAAATCAGTTGCATTGTTGTGTACTTTGGCATTGGGTGCGCCGGCGTTTTCGGCGGGTTTGACCAAAACGCTGCCAGGCGATTTGACGACGGCTCAGGCGCAGGCGGTGGTGCAGGCTTCGATAAAAAAGGCACGTGAAATCAAGGTGCCGATGAATATCGCGGTCATGGACGCGGGCGGTAATTTGAAGGCGTTTACGCGTATGGATGACGCGTTTATCGGCAGCATCGATATTGCGCAGAAAAAGGCGAAAACGGCACGCTATTTCAATATGTCCACCCGCGATTTGGGCAAGGCTTCGCAACCGGGCGGCGAGCTTTACGGTATTGAGGTGACCAACAACGGTTTGGTGATTTTTGCCGGCGGCGTGCTGCTGGTGGATAAAAACGGCGTTATCGTCGGCAGCGTCGGTGTGAGCGGCGGCTCGGTCGATGAAGACGAAAGCGTCGCGAAAGCAGGTGCGGCAGTATTGTCGGGAAGGTAAGCCGCAGCTTGAGGCAACCCGACGCGTTTCTTTTCATTGATTTGCGTTGGGTTGCTGAAATAGGCAGAGGTCGTCTGAAAATGCGGGTTTTAATCCCTTCAATCTTTTCAGACGACCTTTTTACATTTGTTGGCATTTTACCGCTGTGAACATGGCTTTTGGGTATATGGGGTCGTCTGAAACCTGAAATGCTGTCTTTCCCAAGCACAATTCGCCGCAATGGGATATGATTATCCTTTTTCAGACGACCTGTCCTGATATGGGGTCGTCTGAAAAGTCAATTCCGTCGAGTGCGGCGGAGTCCTGTGCAGCCGTTAAGTCATACAAGAAAGTCAAGATGTCCGAAACAGCAGTCCAAGAAACCCAAGAAACGCCAAACAGTGTGCCTACGTCGTCTGAAACACAATCCACCCCGCCCAAGCGCAAGAGACGCTGGTTGCGGGGTTTGTTGCTGACGTTGGTTGTGCTGGCGTGCGCACTGGCGGGCTTTATTGCTTGGCTGGTGGGGACGGAATCGGGCTTGCGTTTCGGTTTGTACAAGATTCCGTCGTGGTTTGGCGTGAAGATTGCGTCGGAAACGCTGGAAGGTACGCTGGTCAAGGGTTTTCACGGCGATAAGTGGATGATTGAAACGGATGGGGCGGATGTGAAAATCAGCGCGTTCCGTTTTGATTGGAAGCCGTCCGAGCTGTTTCAGCGCAGCCTGCACATTACTGAAATTGTGGCGGGCGATATTGCGGTCGTGCCGAAGCCGACGCCGCCGAAAGAGAAAAAGCCGTCCAAAGGACTGCCTGAGAGTATTGATTTGCCTGTGTTGGTGTTCGTTGACCGTTTGGAAACGGGCAGACTCAGCGTGGGCAAAAATTTTGACAAGCAGACGGTCTATCTCGACCATCTGAATGCGGCATACCATTACGATCAGAAAGAACACCGCTTGGATTTGAAAGCCCTCGATACGCCGTGGAGCAATTCGACGGGTTCGGCGGTGGTCGGGCTGGAGAAGCCGTTTGCGCTCAATACGACGATTCAGACGAAGGGCGAGCTGGAAGGCGAGACGATAGAGGGTAAGGCGCGTCTGTGGGGCAGTTTGCAGGACGTGCAGACTGAAATTCTGCTGGACGGCGACAATGTGCATTTGTCGGCGAAATCGACGGTGCATCCGTTTGCAGCTTCGCTGGATAAGATGATCGGCGAGGTGCTGATTAAGGGTTTCAACATCAGCCCGACTGCTTTCCTGCCGTCGCTGCCTAAGGCAAACTTGACGTTTGACGCGACTGTCGTGCCTTCATTTACGCATGGTATCGCACTGGACGGCTCGCTCGACTTGGAAAACAAGGCGGCGGGTTTTGCCGATGACAAGGCCATTCCGGTGCGCAACATTCTGGCGGACTTCACGATCAACGATAACGGCGTGGTAACCGTCCAAGAGTCTGAAATCGGGCTGTTGGAGGAAGGTTCGTTCAATGTTGCCGGTACGGTCGATACAGTGAAAAACGAACTGGCGCTCAAGATTAATGTGAACAACCTGGTTTCAGACGACCTCGTCCGCACCAATGTTGCCGGTCAGTGGAACGGGTTTATCGGTGTCAAAGGCGAAACCGCCTCGCCTGCTGTGGACTGGAATCTTGAAAGCAGCAACGCGCAACTTTCCGGCCTGTTGTCCTTCGCCACCGACAGAAAACTCGGACAGCGCACCCTCAAACTCGACCGCGTCCGCATCGCACCGCAAAATGGCGGCGAACTGATGGCGCAAGGTTCGCTCGAACTTTTCAAAGACCGCCTGCTCAAGCTCGATATTGACAGCAAAGCGTTCAATCCGTCCCGTCTCGACTCAAAACTGCCCGCCGGCAGCGTCAACGGCACCATCAATCTCTCAGGCGAACTGGCGAAAGAAAAATTCGCCGGCAAAATGCAGTTTGCGCCGAGTACGTTAAACAACGTCCCCCTCAGCGGCAAAGCCGACGTCGTTTACAAATCCGGACACCTCCCGCGCGCGCTGACCGACCTGCGTTTGGGCAACAATATTGTCAAAACCAGCGGCAGCTTCGGCAAAAAAGGCGACCGCCTCAATATCGACATCACCGCTCCCGACCTTTCCCGTTTCGGTTTTGGACTGGGCGGGCTGCTCAACACGCGCGGCTATATTTCAGGCGACCTCAAAGGCGGGCTGAAAACCTACGAAGCCGATCTTTCCGGCGAAGCGCGTGCCCTGCGTGTCGGCGATGCCGTCAACATCCGCATGCTTGACTTCAAACTCAAAGGCACGCCCGACATCAACCGTCCGCTTGCCGCCGACATCAAAGGCAGTCACATCGCCCTTTCCGGCGGCGCGACCGTCATCGATGCGGTCAACCTGTCCCTCAACGGTACGGGTGCGCAACACCGCATACACGGCACCAGCAGCATGGCATTGGACGGCAAACCCTACAAACTCGAAGTCAACGCGGCGGGCGGTCTGAACAAAGACTTCAACCAGTGGAAGGGCAGCGTGGACACGCTCGACATCGGCGGCGCGTTCAACCTCAAACTGCAAAACCGCATGAACCTCGAAGCAGGTGCGGAGCGTGTTTCCATGAGCGCGGCGCGTTGGAGCGCGATGGGCGGCAGCCTCAACCTGCAAAACTTCGTTTGGGACAAAAAAGCCGGCATCACCAGCAAAGGCAGTGCGCAAAGCCTGCACATCACCGAGCTGCAAAACTTCGTCAAAATCCCCGTCGAACACAACTTGGTACTCGGCGGCGATTGGGATTTGGCGTACAGTCAAAACGCCCGCGGCTACCTCAACATCAACCGCCAAAGCGGCGACATCATCCTGCCGAACAAAGACCCGAAAAAACAGATGCCTTTGGGCTTGAGCGCGCTCTCTCTGCGCACCCGTTTCCAAAACGGCCGCATCGACAGCACGCTTGACGGCAGCACCCGTTTCGGCAGCGTCAACGCCAATCTGGGCATCAGCCAGCAGTTTGGCAACAAAATCGCCAACGCGCCCATAAGCGGCAAACTCAACCTCAACGTCCCCGACTTGGGTGCAATCAAAACCTTCCTGCCCGCTACCGCGCAAGGCATTACGGGTCGTCTGAACGCAGCCGCCACCATAGGCGGGCGCGTCGGCGCACCTACCGTTGCCGCCACCTTGAACGGCACCAGCAATTACGGCTCCGCCAACGGTACGGTCAACATCGGACAAGGTGCAAGCATAGACACCGCGCCTTTGAGCGGCAAACTCAACCTCAACGTCGCCGACCTCGAAGTCTTCCGCAACTTCCTACCCGTCGGACAAACTGTCAAAGGTCGTCTGAATGCCGCCGTCAGCCTTGGCGGACGCGTCGGCGAACCGCAGCTTTCCGGTACGCTCAACGGCGAAAACCTCTACTACCGCAATCAAACCCAAGGCCTCATCCTCGACAACGGTGTTTTACGTTCCCATTTGCAGGGACAACGCTGGGTCATTGACAGCCTCAAGTTCCACAAAGGCGGTACGCTCGAGCTGAAAGGCTCTGTCAACCTTGCCAACGCCGACCCTGACGTTGACGTGGATGTCGTCTTCGACAAATACGACACCCTTTCCCGTCCGAACCGCCGCCTGCGCCTCTCCGGCAGCGCGAAAGTGCAATACAACCAGCAAAAAGGCGTGTTCCTCAACGGTACGTTAAACAGCGACTACGGTATGTTCGGTTCGCAAAAATCCTCCATGCCCTCGTTGGACGACGATGTCGTCGTCTTGGGCGAAGAGCCAAAACAAACCGCCGCCGTGACGCCTATCAACCTCAACCTCACGCTCAACCTCAACGACAATATCCGTTTCGTCGGTTACGGCGCAGATATCACCATAGGCGGCAGGCTGAATATCATCGCCCGACCGGGGGAAACCATCCAAGGCGTCGGCACGGTGAAAGTCGTTAAAGGCCGCTACAAAGCCTACGGTCAAGACCTCGACATCACCAAAGGTACGGTTTCTTTCGTCGGTCCGTTGAACAATCCTAACCTGAACATCCGCGCCGAACGCCGTCTTTCTCCTGTCGGGGCAGGTGTCGAAGTCCTCGGCAGCCTAAACAATCCGCGCGTGACCCTCGTTGCCAAAGAGGCGATGAGCGAAAAAGACAAGCTCTCTTGGCTCATCCTCAACCGCGCCAGCAGCGGCAGCGACGGCGACAATGCCGCCCTTTCCGCAGCGGCAGGCGCGCTCCTCGCCGGACAAGTCAACGACAGGTTGGGACTCGTGGACGATTTGGGCATCACCAGCCAACGCAGCCGCAACGCCCAAACCGGCGAACTCAACCCCGCCGAACAAGTGCTGACCGTCGGCAAACAGATTACCAACAACCTCTACGCAGGTTACGAATACGGTATTTCCAGTGCCGAGCAGTCCGTCAAACTCGTGTACCAGCTCACTCGCGCCATCCAAGCCGTCGCCCGCGTCGGCAGCCGTTCATACGGCGGCGAGTTGAAATACACCATCCGTTTCGACAGGCTCTTCCGTTCGGATTACGAAAACGACCGAAAAATCGAAGAAGCGGAAAAACAGAAAGCCACGCAAACGCAATAACGCCGACGGAAAGGAAAAGGTCGTCTGAAAACTGAAACATGGGTTTTCAGACGACCTTCTTTATATTTTTAAGTCTGCCTGCTTATTATCAAGCCAAATCAAGCTGCTTTTCCAAATTTTCAACCAACTGGTCATCCAGTTTCAAGGCTTGCGACAGCCGGCTTAAAAACACGATTTCTTTACGGGATAAATCGGCACATACCAATCTTGCCGCCAGATAGGTTTCCGCGGCCAAAGCTTCATCGTTGCCGACGGCTGCTGCGATTTCCTCGACTGTTGCCGGTCTTTCATATTCGGCGGCAAGCCAGGCGGCGGTTTCTGCATCTGTACCGCTTTCACGGGCAATAACCTGTTTTTCCGTTTCATCAATCGACCCGTCCGATGCGGCGGCTGCAATCATGGTGCGCAGGATGACGCGGCTGTGTGTTTCGGCAAGTTGGCCGACAGGTTCGAACGCTTGTTGCGGCAATTCGGGTTGGTTGCGGTTTTGCTGCCAGCTTTGATAGCCTTTGTAGGCAATATAACCCAAAGCTGCGACCGAACCGGCTTTGACCAGTTTTTTGGTGTTTTTCTTTTTCATCAGCATAGAAGCCAGTCCTGCCACTAATGCACCGCCGCCGAAAGAATTAAGCGGGCTGTCGGCGACGGATTTGCTATTTTTTTGAACCGTTCCCAAAATTTGGTTGAGCAGGTTGTTGAAATTCATTGTGATTGTCCTTTTTGAAGGTGGTTTTTTAAATCATATGGGTATTCAGACTTAAAACAAGACATGGAGGTGTTAAAGGATGCAAATGCTTATGAAGCATGGGGGAGGTCGTCTGAAAATCAAATCGGGCAGGGTTTCGGGATCGTTAAGCATTACCTGCAAAAAGGATGGCGAACTGTCCGCAAGAGGTAAATAAAACGGTAAGAAACAAAACACAAATAAGAATCGTTATCATAAACTTATTGAATTTATTAGGATTTTTTTAACAGTTGATCGACATTTACCTTTAAATGGATTTTGAAATTCGATAAAATAGCAGGATATTAAGATTTGTCTGTCAACCAGTTAGGCATAAACCATGTTGGCCAGTTACTTTCCCGTCCTCGTATTCATCCTCGTCGGCCTTGCGGCCGGCGTGCTGTTTATCCTGCTCGGCACGATTTTAGGTCCGAAACGCCACTACGCCGAAAAAGACGCGGCTTACGAATGCGGTTTCGAAGCCTTTGAAAACGCCAGGATGAAGTTTGACGTGCGTTATTATCTCGTCGCCATCCTGTTCATCCTCTTCGATTTGGAGGTCGCGTTTATGCTGCCGTGGGCGGTGGTGTTCAAAGATTTGGGCGCATACGGCTTCTGGTCTATGCTGGTGTTTATCGTCGTTCTGACGGTAGGCTTTGTTTACGAATGGAAAAAAGGTGCGCTGGAATGGGAATAGAAGGCGTTTTGAAAAAAGGTTTCATCACCACCAGCGCGGATACGGTGCTGAACTATATGCGTACCGGTTCGCTGTGGCCGGTTACTTTCGGCTTGGCCTGCTGCGCCGTGGAAATGATGCACGCAGGTATGGCGCGTTACGACCTTGACCGTTTCGGCATTATTTTCCGTCCGTCTCCCCGTCAGGCCGACCTGATGATTGTGGCGGGTACGCTCACCAATAAAATGGCGCCCGCCCTACGCCGCGTGTACGACCAGCTCGCCGAGCCTCGTTGGGTATTGTCTATGGGTTCGTGTGCCAATGGCGGCGGCTACTATCATTATTCTTATTCCGTCGTGCGCGGTGCCGACCGTGTCGTGCCGGTAGACGTTTATGTACCGGGTTGCCCGCCGACTGCGGAAGCTCTAATTTACGGCCTGATGCAGCTCCAACAAAAAATCAAGCGCACTTCCACCATCGCGCGGGACGAGTAGGGGAGGGAACGATATGGCAAGCATTCAAAACTTATACGAAACCGTCGTCCGCGTTTTGGGCGATCAGGCAAGCAAAGTCATTTCCGCTTTGGGCGAGGTTACCGTCGAGTGTCTGCCCGAACACTATGTTTCAGTGATGACCACGCTGCGCGACCATGAAGAACTGCATTTCGAGCTTTTGGTTGATTTATGCGGCGTCGATTACAGCACTTACAAAAACGAAACATGGCAGGGCAAACGTTTCGCCGTTGTCAGCCAGCTTCTTTCCGTTAAAAACAATCAGCGCATCCGCGTGCGCGTCTGGGTTTCAGACGACGATTTCCCCGTGGTCGAATCCGTGGTTCCCGTTTACAACAGCGCGGATTGGTACGAGCGCGAAGCCTTCGATTTGTACGGCATTATGTTCAACAACCATCCCGACCTGCGCCGCATCCTGACCGATTATGGTTTTGTCGGACATCCTTTCCGCAAAGACTTCCCGATTTCCGGCTATGTGGAAATGCGTTACGACGAAGAGCAAAAACGCGTGATTTACCAACCCGTTACCATTGAGCCGCGCGAGATCACGCCGCGTATCGTCCGTGAGGAGAACTACGGTGGCCAATAAATTAAGAAACTACACCATCAACTTCGGTCCGCAACACCCTGCGGCGCACGGCGTATTGCGTATGATTTTGGAGTTGGACGGCGAACAAATCGTCCGTGCCGACCCGCATATCGGCCTCCTGCACCGAGGCACCGAAAAACTGGCGGAAACCAAAACCTATCTGCAAGCCCTGCCTTATATGGACAGGCTGGACTACGTTTCCATGATGGTCAACGAGCAGGCGTATTGCTTGGCGGTAGAAAAACTTGCCGGCATTGATGTGCCTATCCGCGCCCAATACATCCGCGTCATGTTTGCCGAAGTAACGCGCATCCTCAATCACCTGATGGGCATCGGTTCGCATGCCTTCGACATCGGCGCGATGACCGCCATCCTCTACGCCTTCCGCGATCGCGAAGAGCTGATGGACTTGTACGAAGCCGTGTCCGGCGCGCGTATGCACGCCGCCTACTTCCGTCCCGGCGGCGTTTACCGTGACCTGCCCGACTTCATGCCCAAATACGAGAGCAGCAAATTCCGCAACGCCAAAGTATTGAAGCAGCTCAACGAATCCCGCGAAGGCACCATGCTCGACTTCATCGACGCCTTCTGCGAACGTTTCCCGAAAAACATCGATACACTCGAAACCCTCCTGACCGACAACCGCATCTGGAAACAGCGTACCGTCGGCATCGGCGTCGTCTCCCCCGAACGCGCCATGCAAAAAGGCTTTACCGGTGTGATGTTGCGCGGTTCGGGCGTGGAGTGGGACGTGCGTAAGAAACAGCCGTATGAAGTGTACGATCAAATGGATTTCGATATTCCCGTCGGCGTCAACGGCGACTGCTACGACCGCTACCTCTGCCGCATGGAAGAAATGCGCCAATCCGTACGCATCATCAAACAATGTGCCGACTGGCTGCGAGTCAATCCCGGCCCGGTCATCACCACAAACCACAAATTCGCCCCGCCCAAACGTACCGAAATGAAAACAGGCATGGAAGACCTGATTCACCATTTCAAACTCTTTACCGAGGGTATGCACGTTCCCGAGGGCGAGACCTACACCGCTGTCGAACACCCGAAAGGCGAGTTCGGCGTTTACATCATTTCAGACGGCGCAAACAAACCCTACCGCCTGAAAATCCGCGCACCCGGCTTCGCCCACCTGCAAGGCATGGACGAAATGGCAAAAGGCCACATGCTCGCCGACGTTGTTGCCATTATCGGTACGCAGGACATCGTATTCGGGGAGGTTGACCGATAATGTTATCCGCAGAATCCTTAAAACAAATCGACATCGAGTTGGCGAAATATCCCGCCGACCAACGCCGTTCCGCCATCATGGGCGCGTTGCGCATTGCCCAAACCGAAAAAGGCTGGCTCGCTCCCGAAACCATCGCCTTTGTTGCCGACTATATCGGCATCACGCCGGCGCAGGCATACGAAGTCGCCACTTTCTACAATATGTACGACCTCGAGCCTGTCGGCAAATACAAACTGACCGTCTGCACCAACCTGCCCTGCGCCCTCCGTGGCGGCATGGATGCCGGCGAATACCTGAAGAAAAAACTCGGTATCGGCTACGGCGAAACCACGCCCGACGGCAAATTTACCCTTGTCGAGGGCGAATGCATGGGCGCATGCGGCGACGCTCCGGTTATGCTGGTCAACAACCACAGCATGTGCAGCTTTATGACCGAAGAGGCGATTGAGAAGAAACTGGCGGAGTTGGAATAGGTCGTCTGAAACGACGATTTAAACGTAGGTCGGATACTTGTATCCGACAAAGTGGGTAAAAAGGCAAAATGTCGGATTCAAGAATCCGACCTACCCGCGTAGGCGGGAATGACGACAGATTAAACAAAGTGAGCGAGACCCAACAAAAACGAATAAAGGTCGTCTGAAAAGTTGGATTTGTAATCAAACTTACTTAAATTAGTCGTTCCAAAATTTTAAATTGTGATTTCAAAACAAAAATAAAAGGGAAATGGTAATGAGGGGAGTAATTGTTAAATGGAATGATGAAAAAGGTTACGGTTTTATACAGATAGAAGGCAGTAAAAAAGAAGTTTTTTGCCATATTTCAGACTTTTCCCAAAGAAGCCCTCGCCCTGAAATTAATGAGGCGGTTGCTTTTGAATTAGCTTCTAATGAAAAAGGAAAAGTTGCTGCCAAACGGATTCGTTACTTAAATCGAGAGGTAAGAGATTTTGAGCGACATCATAACTATCGTCCTGCAGCAAAGAAAAAATCTTTTTCTCTCTCGGAGACATCATCTTCCGTAATAGGATGGTTTAGTTCTGTATTGGCGAGATTGGTAGGATTGATACTTCTCGGATTAATTGGTTATCAGATATATCAATTTGCAGCAGCAAAATTAGCCTCCAAACAAGTCAATTTACCGATAAACTTTAAAGATCCATTTGCGATAAAAACTAAAAAATCCAATAGTGGCAAGTACCGTTGCGATGGCAGACAATATTGTTCTCAGATGAACTCATGTGAAGAAGCCGAATGGTTTTTACAGAATTGTTCGGATACCAAAATGGATGGGGATGGGGATGGTATTCCATGTGAGGATAGATGCGGCGGATGATAATTATTTTAGTAAAGTAGGTTGGGGCTGACCCCAACAAAAACGATTAAAGGTCGTCTGAAACAGCGGCCGTAACCGATACGAAAACGAACAGGCACACCAAAATGGCTATTTACCAATCAGGCGTGATTTTTGACCAAGTGGATACCGCCAATCCCGACTGCTGGACATTGGACGAATACGTCAAACGCGGCGGTTACAGCGCGCTGCGTAGAATCCTGTCCGAAAACATCTCGCAAACCGACGTGATTGACGAAGTCAAAACCTCCGGTCTTCGCGGGCGCGGCGGTGCGGGCTTCCCGACCGGTTTGAAATGGAGCTTTATGCCCCGTTCCTTCCCCGGCGAAAAATACGTCGTCTGCAACACCGACGAAGGCGAACCGGGTACGTTCAAAGACCGCGACATCATCATGTTCAACCCCCATGCCCTGATTGAAGGCATGATTATCGCCGGTTACGCGATGGGTGCGAAAGCGGGCTATAACTACATTCACGGAGAAATTTTCGAAGGCTACCAACGCTTTGAAGCCGCTTTGGAGCAGGCGCGCGCCGCAGGCTTTTTGGGTAAAAATATTTTGGGTTCGGACTTTGAATTCGAACTCTTCGCCCACCACGGCTACGGCGCATACATTTGCGGCGAAGAGACCGCATTGCTCGAGTCGCTGGAAGGCAAAAAAGGCCAGCCGCGCTTCAAACCGCCGTTTCCCGCTTCGTTCGGCCTGTACGGCAAACCGACCACCATCAACAATACCGAAACCTTCGCCTCCGTACCGTTTATCGTCCGCGACGGCGGTCAGACGTTTGCCGACAAAGGCATTCCGAATGCAGGCGGTACTAAATTGTTCTGTATTTCCGGTCATGTCGAGCGTCCGGGCAACTATGAAGTGCCATTGGGTACGCCGTTTGCCGAAATCCTGAAAATGGCGGGCGGTATGCGCGGCGGTAAAAAACTCAAAGCCGTTATCCCCGGCGGATCGTCCGCGCCCGTATTGCCTGCCGACATCATGATGCAGACCAATATGGACTACGACTCGATTTCCAAAGCAGGCTCGATGCTCGGTTCCGGCGCGATTATCGTGATGGACGAAGACGTGTGCATGGTCAAAGCCCTCGAACGCTTAAGCTATTTCTACTACGACGAATCCTGCGGCCAATGCACCCCCTGCCGCGAAGGCACCGGCTGGCTCTACCGCATCGTCCACCGCATCGTAGAAGGCAAAGGCCGCATGGAAGACTTGGATTTGCTGGATTCCGTCGGCAACCAAATGGCAGGTCGCACCATCTGCGCCCTTGCCGACGCCGCCGTCTTCCCCGTCCGCAGCTTTACCAAGCATTTCCGTGATGAATTTGTGCATTACATTGAGCACGGCGGACCGATGAAGCCGAATAAGTGGTGTTGAGGTTTCAGACGATCTTTATTTGAATAATTCAATCTGTTCGAAGAGATTTGAGTAAAACCTTTGCATGCCTTTATTATGAATTGTCATGTGCAATCTTCTGTTCAAAAGGGATCGTGGGGAATCCCCCAATTTGATTAAATTTTGAACTGAAAGGTAGTTAATATGAAGATAAGAGATATCCTAGGTGTTTTAATGGCAGTTTTGTTATTAGCCAGTTGTGCATCTGCTGCCCCAAACTATATTAATGGTCGCTACTATATGGCCGGAGATTCAGCTTGTGAGCGAGGGAGTGTAAATAAAGATGGCAATCTGAATTGTTATAATTCAAAAGGAGAATATACAGAATCAAGAAGACCTATTTCTGAGATGCAAGCAAAAGCTTGGTATGACAGTATAAATAGCCCAAGTAGCTTCGGTGGAGGTGGATATAATCCTCCTCGTCAAACAATCTGTAATAATATTGCAGGAACTGTAATTTGTAATTCTTTCTAAAGTAATTTATACAAATATTTAGTAAATAATTATTTATCAAATACCCGTAACTAGGAACGAACCATGTTACAAATCGAAATCGACGGCAAACAGGTATCTGTGGAGCAGGGCGCGACGGTGATTGAGGCTGCGCACAAGCTCGGTACTTATATTCCGCATTTCTGCTACCACAAAAAGCTCTCCATTGCCGCCAACTGCCGTATGTGTCTGGTGGACGTGGAAAAAGCCCCCAAACCGCTGCCCGCCTGCGCCACGCCGGTAACGGACGGCATGATTGTGCGCACGCATTCGGCAAAAGCCCGCGAGGCGCAGGAAGGCGTGATGGAGTTCCTGCTCATCAACCATCCGCTCGACTGTCCGACTTGCGACCAAGGCGGCGAATGCCAGTTGCAGGATTTGGCGGTGGGCTACGGTAAAACCACCAGCCGCTACACCGAAGAAAAACGTTCCGTCGTCGGCAAAGACATGGGGCCTTTGGTTTCCGCCGAGGAAATGAGCCGCTGCATCCACTGCACCCGCTGCGTGCGATTCACCGAAGAAATCGCCGGTTTGCAGGAAATTGCGATGGCGAATCGCGGCGAACACTCCGAAATCATGCCTTTTATCGGCAAAGCGGTGGAAACCGAGCTGTCGGGCAACGTCATCGATTTGTGCCCCGTCGGCGCGCTGACCAGCAAACCGTTCCGTTTCAACGCGCGTACTTGGGAATTGAACCGCCGCAAATCCGTTTCCGCCCATGACGCTTTGGGCAGCAACCTGATTGTGCAGACCAAAGACCATACCGTCCGCCGCGTGCTGCCGCTGGAAAACGAAGCGATTAACGAATGCTGGCTGTCCGACCGCGACCGTTTCGCCTACGAAGGCCTGTATCACGAAAGCCGTCTGAAAAACCCGAAAATCAAACAGGGCGGCGAGTGGATGGACGTGGATTGGAAAACCGCGTTGGAATATGTCCGCAGCGCGATTGAATGTATCGCCAAAGACGGCAACCAAAACCAAGTCGGCATTTGGGCGAACCCGATGAATACGGTTGAAGAGCTGTATTTAGCGAAGAAATTTGCCGACGGTTTGGGCGTTAAAAACTTCGCCACCCGTCTGCGCCAACAAGATAAACGTCTTTCAGACGACCTCAATGGTGCGCAATGGTTGGGACAAAGTATCGAATCGCTGGCGGACAACGAAGCCGTACTGGTGGTCGGTGCGAACCTGCGCAAAGAGCAGCCGCTTCTGACCGCCCGCTTGCGCCGCGCCGCCAAAGAGCGCATGGCTTTGAGCGTATTGGCCAGCAGCAAGGAAGAATTGTTGATGCCGCTTCTGGCTCAGGAAACAGTGCATCCCGACGAGTGGGCAGGTCGTCTGAAAAACCTGTCTGCCGATGCGGAAAACGCGATTACCGCGAGCCTGAAAAACGCTGAAAAAGCAGCGGTGATTTTGGGCGCGGAAGTGCAAAACCATCCCGATTACGCTGCGATTTACGCCGCCGCGCAAGAGCTGGCGGACGCGACCGGCGCGGTGCTGGGCATTCTGCCGCAAGCCGCCAACAGCGTCGGTGCGGACGTTTTGGGCGTGAACTCCGGCGAGAGCGTTGCCGAAATGGCAAACGCGCCGAAACAGGCAGTCTTGCTGCTCAACGTCGAGCCTGAAATCGATACGGCGGACGGCGCAAAAGCCGTAGCCGCGTTGAAACAGGCGAAAAGCGTGATGGCGTTTACGCCGTTTGTCAGCGAAACGCTGCTGGACGTGTGCGACGTATTGCTGCCGATTGCGCCGTTTACCGAAACATCGGGTAGCTTCATCAATATGGAAGGCCGTCTGCAATCCTTCCACGGCGTCGTTCAAGGCTTCGGCGATTCGCGTCCGCTGTGGAAAGTGTTGCGCGTATTGGGCAACCTGTTTGACCTGCAAGGCTTTGAATACCACGATACCGCCGCGATTCTGAAAGATGCGTTGGACGCGGAAAGCCTGCCGTCCAAACTGAACAACCGTGCCGCATCGACTCAAAAAGATTTTCAGACGACCTCAAGCCGCCTCGTGCGTGTGGGCGGAGTTGGTATTTATCACACCGATGCCATCGTGCGCCGTTCCGCACCGTTGCAAGCGACCAGCCATGCCGCCGTGCCTGCTGCGCGTGTGAATCCGAACACATTGGCGTGCTTAGGCCTGCAAAACGGACAAACCGCCGTCGCCAAACAAAACGGCGCAAGCGTATCGGTTGCAGTCAAAGCCGATGCCGGTTTGCCTGAAAACGTGGTGCATCTGCCGCTGCATACCGAAAATGCCGCGCTGGGTGCGTTGATGGACACTATTGAACTGGCGGGAGCTTGATTATGCAGGAATGGTTCCAAAACCTCTTTGCCGCAACGCTCGGTCTGGGCGATTTAGGTATCACCGTGGGCTTGGTGGTGTCCGTCATCGTCAAAATCGTGATTATCCTGATTCCGCTGATTCTGACCGTCGCCTACCTGACGTATTTCGAACGTAAAGTCATCGGCTTCATGCAGCTTCGCGTCGGCCCGAACGTAACCGGCCCGTGGGGTCTGATTCAGCCGTTTGCCGACGTGTTTAAACTCTTGTTTAAAGAAGTAACCCGTCCGAAGCTGTCAAACAAAGCCCTGTTCTACATCGGCCCGATTATGTCACTCGCTCCGTCTTTCGCGGCGTGGGCAGTGATTCCGTTCAACGAAGAATGGGTGCTGACCAATATCAATATCGGTCTTTTGTACATCCTGATGATTACCTCGCTGTCGGTTTACGGCGTGATCATTGCGGGCTGGGCTTCCAACTCCAAATATTCGTTCTTGGGCGCAATGCGTGCCTCCGCGCAAAGCATTTCCTACGAAATTGCCATGAGCGCCGCGCTGGTGTGCGTCGTGATGGTGTCGGGCAGCATGAACTTCTCCGACATCGTTGCCGCGCAGGCAAAAGGCATAGCGGGCGGTTCCGTGTTCTCGTGGAACTGGCTGCCGCTCTTCCCAATCTTCATTGTTTATCTGATTTCCGCCGTAGCCGAAACGAACCGCGCACCGTTTGACGTAGCAGAGGGCGAGTCCGAAATCGTTGCCGGACACCACGTCGAATATTCCGGCTTCGCGTTCGCGCTGTTCTTCCTTGCAGAATACATTTTCATGATTCTGATTGCCGCGCTGACCTCGCTGATGTTCCTCGGCGGCTGGCTGTCTCCGTTCCCGCAAAGCTGGGGCATTATCGGCACGCCTTCCGCATTCTGGATGTTCGTGAAAATGGCGGCTGTGCTGTACTGGTATCTGTGGATACGCGCCACCTTCCCACGCTACCGCTACGACCAAATCATGCGTTTGGGCTGGAAAGTGCTGATTCCGATCGGCTTCGCCTATATCGTGATTTTGGGTGTGTGGATGATTTCGCCGCTGAATTTGTGGAAATAAGTTTCAGACGACGTATCAAGGTCGTCTGAAAACGCAGTTTTGAATATTTAACGGAATCCCTGTTTTGAGGGAACAGAATATGGCTAATTTAGTAAAAACTTTCTTGCTCGGCGAACTCGTCAAAGGTATGGGTGTAACGCTCAAAAACTTTTTCGCCCGCAAAGACACGATTTATTTCCCCGAAGAGAAAACGCCGCAATCGGTACGTTTCCGCGGCCTGCACGCGCAGCGGCGGTATCCGAACGGTGAGGAACGCTGCATTGCATGTAAATTGTGCGAGGCGGTGTGTCCGGCAATGGCGATCAACATCGAATCGGAAGAACGCGAAGACGGCACGCGCCGCACCAAGCGTTACGACATCGACCTGACCAAGTGTATCTTCTGCGGCTTCTGCGAAGAAGCCTGTCCGACCGATGCGATTGTGGAAACCCATATTTTTGAATATCACGGCGAGAAAAAAGGCGACTTGCACATGACCAAGCCGATCCTCTTGGCAATCGGCGACAAATACGAACCCGAAATCGCCAAGCGCAAAGCCGCTGACGCACCGTACCGCTAAGGAGCAGACGAATGACTTTTTCCGCGATTCTGTTCTATATCCTTGCCGCCATCGTCTTATACGGCGCGCTGCGTACCGTTACCGCGAAAAACCCTGTCCACGCCGCTTTGCATTTGGTGCTGACCTTCTGCGTGAGCGCGATGATTTGGATGCTGATGCAGGCGGAGTTTTTGGGCGTTACGCTGGTGGTCGTGTATGTCGGCGCAGTGATGGTGCTGTTCCTGTTCGTCGTGATGATGTTGAATATCGACATCGAGGAAATGCGCGCCGGTTTCTGGCGGCACGCGCCTGTTGCCGGCGTTGTCGGCACATTGTTGGCGGTTGCCCTAATCCTGATTTTGGTCAACCCGAAAACCGACCTTGCCGCATTTGGTTTGATGAAAGACATTCCTGCGGATTACAACAACATCCGCGATTTGGGCAGCCGTATTTATACCGAATACCTGTTGCCGTTTGAGCTGGCGGCGGTATTGCTGCTGTTGGGTATGGTGGCGGCGATTGCACTGGTTCACCGCAAAACCTTCAATCCGAAACGTATGGATCCTGCCGACCAAGTTAAAGTGCGCGCCGACCAAGGCCGTATGCGTTTGGTGAAAATGGAAGCTGTGAAACCGCAAAAAGAATTTGTTGAAGAGAGCGAAGTTTCAGACGACCTCAAGCCGAAAGAGGAGGGCAAAGCATGATTACCTTGACGCATTATCTGGTATTGGGCGCGCTTCTGTTCGGTATCAGCGCGATGGGCATCTTTATGAACCGCAAAAACGTGCTGGTATTGCTGATGTCGATCGAGCTGATGCTCTTGGCGGTGAACTTCAACTTTATCGCCTTCTCGCAGCATCTGGGCGATACCGCCGGACAGATTTTCGTATTCTTCGTATTGACCGTTGCTGCTGCCGAATCTGCCATCGGTTTGGCAATTATGGTATTGGTGTACCGCAACCGACAAACAATCAACGTTGCCGATTTGGATGATTTGAAAGGGTAGAGCGGATGCCGTCTGAACAAACCGATCAAGTGAATATCGAGCAATGGGTGTTTAAGCCGCGTTCGCTTTTAGTTTTGTGTTGGCTTGTTATTCCGTTTTTCTTGTCGATTTGGCTGGTGTGGTTTGCGTTCGCATGGGCGGGGCGGTTGGGCTGGCTGTTTGGCTTATTGTCGGTTTTGTGTGCGGGTATCGGGATTGCCGGATGGAAGATGTGGCAAAATTCGCGCCGCAATACGGGCAGAGATCGGGAATTCATACGTTTGGACGAAGACGGTTTGTCTTATTGCATACACGGCTGTGGGGCGGGTAAGGTGAAATACGCATGGATACGCTCTGTGTATCAAGTTCATACAAGGGGCTGTCAAGGCATTGCGGTGGAATACCGTAGACCTGAAACAGGCGTGTTTTTGGATACAATAATGCTGACTGACCTTGACCGCTTGGACTTAGGCGGGAACGGTTTCAAATTGGTAGATCCCCACGACATCATCACTAAAGCGATTAGGGCGCGTTGCCAAGACAGGCAGCTTTATCGGATTTGAATGCTGTCGCACGGTTTGGCTGAAAATCCGAAGCCTGTAAGGAAAAAATTTAAGGTTGGACAACCTGCCTTATGGCGTGAGGTCGTCTGAAAACCAAGACAAAGTAGATTGGTCGGATTAGGGAATCCGACCGACAAAACAAACATAGATTTTTAAATCAAAAAGGTTCATCCAAAATGAACGACATGACTTTATATCTCATCATTGCCCTCGTGCCTTTGGCAGGCTCGCTGATTGCGGGTTTGTTCGGCAATAAAATCGGACGTGCCGGCGCGCATACGGTTACGATACTCGGTGTGGCGGTGTCTGCCGTGTTGTCGGCTTATGTGCTGTGGGGCTTTATCGACGGCAGCCGCGCCAAGTTTGACGAGAATGTCTATACCTGGCTGACAATGGGCGGCTTGGATTTCTCCGTCGGCTTCTTGGTCGATACGATGACGGCGATGATGATGGTCGTGGTAACGGGCGTGTCGTTGATGGTGCATATCTACACCATCGGCTATATGCACGATGAAAAAGTCGGCTACCAACGCTTCTTCAGCTATATTTCTTTGTTTACATTCAGCATGTTGATGCTGATTATGAGCAACAACTTCATCCAGCTCTTCTTCGGTTGGGAAGCGGTGGGCTTGGTGTCGTATCTCTTAATCGGTTTCTATTTCAAACGTCCGAGTGCGATTTTTGCCAATCTGAAAGCCTTTTTGATCAACCGCGTCGGCGACTTCGGCTTTTTGCTCGGTATCGGCTTGGTGCTTGCCTATTTCGGCGGTAGCTTGCGTTATCAGGACGTATTCGCCTATCTGCCCAACGTACAAAATGCCACCATCCAGCTTTTCCCCGGTGTGGAATGGTCTTTGATTACCGTAACTTGTCTGCTCTTGTTTGTGGGCGCGATGGGTAAATCGGCACAATTCCCGCTGCATGTCTGGCTGCCCGATTCGATGGAAGGCCCGACCCCGATTTCCGCATTGATTCACGCGGCGACGATGGTTACGGCGGGTCTGTTCATGGTGTCGCGCATGTCGCCGATTTACGAAATGAGCAGCACCGCGCTGTCGGTGATTATGGTGATTGGCGCGATTACCGCCCTGTTTATGGGCTTCTTGGGCGTGATTCAAAACGACATCAAGCGCGTGGTTGCGTATTCCACCCTGTCGCAACTGGGCTACATGACTGTGGCTCTGGGCGCGTCCGCCTATTCCGTGGCGATGTTCCACGTCATGACCCACGCCTTCTTTAAAGCCTTGCTGTTCTTGGCGGCGGGTAGCGCCATTATCGGTATGCACCACGACCAAGACATGCGCCACATGGGCAATCTGAAAAAATACATGCCGATTACTTGGCTGACCATGCTGATTGGTAACTTGTCGCTGATCGGTACGCCGTTCTTCTCCGGCTTCTACTCCAAAGATTCGATTATCGAAGCAGCGAAATACAGCACCCTGCCGGGTAGCGGCTTTGCCTATTTCGCCGTCCTCGCCAGCGTGTTCGTTACCGCGTTTTACGCGTTCCGCCAATACTTTATGGTGTTTCACGGCGAAGAAAAATGGCGCAGCCTGCCCGAACACCATTCAGACGACCACGGCGAAGAACATCACGGTTTGGGCAAAAACGACAATCCGCACGAAAGCCCGCTGGTTGTTACCCTGCCGCTGATTCTGCTTGCCATTCCGTCCGTCATCATCGGCTACATCGCCATCGAACCCATGCTCTACGGCGATTTCTTCAAAGACGTGATTTTCGTCAACGCCGACGCGCATCCGACCATGCACATCATGAAAGAAGAGTTCCACGGCGCATTGGCAATGGTGTCGCACAGCCTGCATTCGCCCGTCCTCTATCTCGCTATCGCAGGCGTATTGAGCGCATGGCTTTTGTACGTCAAACTGCCGCACCTGCCCGCCAAAATCGCGCAGGCGTTCCGTCCGGTGTACGTTCTGTTTGAAAACAAATACTACCTCGACGCCCTGTATTTCAACGTCTTCGCCAAAGGCACGCGCGCGTTGGGCAACTTCTTCTGGAAAGTCGGCGATACCGCCATTATCGACAACGGCATCGTCAACGGCTCTGCCAAACTGGTCGGAGCGATTGCCGCGCAGGTGCGCAAAGCCCAAACCGGCTTTATCTACACCTACGCCGCCGCTATGGTGTTCGGCGTATTGGTCCTGCTCGGCATGACCTTCTGGGGCTTGTTCAGATAAAGACAGATTTTCAGACGACCTGTTCATAATTGGTGTAGGTCGTCTGAAAAAGAAAACCATTCGAGTTGTAGGTCGGATACTTGTATCCGACATGAAAAAGAAAATAGTGCAGTGTGTCGGATTCGAGAATCCGACTACGGAATATCGGGATTTCAGGTAAAGATGAGATTTTCAGACGACGTTTAGGTCGTCAGAAAAAAGAAACTTCAGAAACAATGTCAAACACACAAACCATCCGCTCTGCCGACTTCACCGCTTCCCGCGCATGGGGCGCACTCGACATCGCCAATATGAACGGCACCACCGTGCGCCTGCACTGGACGGACCAGCCCTACAAATGGCACGTCAACGACGGCGAGGAAGTGTTTGCCGTGATGGACGGCGAAGTCGATATGCACTACCGAGAAAACGGTGAAGAACACATCGTTCGGTTGAAAAGCGGTGACATCTTCTACGCAGGAATCGGCACGGAACACGTCGCCCATCCGTGCGGCGAAGCGCGGATTTTGGTGATTGAGAAAGAAGGCAGTGTTTGAGGTCGTCTGAAAAGAAGGTTTCAGGCGGCAATGGATTAGAGTTTCAGACGACATCTGACATTTCAGATAATCAGGCCGTCTGAAAAATAGAAGGGCAGATAATATGGATAAACGGCTGTTTGACGGTACGGTTCGTTTTGAGCATGTAACCGGTGTCGGCACGATGCAGGTAGATTTTCAGCCCAATCAGCGTGTTTATACGATGATTGGCGAGAATGGTGTGGGTAAGACCAAATTTTTGGAATGTTTGTTTGCGATATTGTTGTTTACCAGTACGGCTGCACAACAAGGTGTTTCTTGGATAACTCCGGCATCCATTCCTTTTAAAAAAGTTGTTACTCCTATCGGAGAGATGGGGTTTAGTCTCGAATCTATTGGAAAAGAACGCCCAAAACGTCTTCCAAAAGATAATGATGTGATATTTGGTACTTATGATGTAAATCTTCAATGGGAAAAAAGACCCTTTTTAGGGTTGTGGCACTCTTTGTCCATAGTTTATTTAGCTGCACAAAATCGGGGAAGTGTTAAAAATAAGGATGGTGCGATTGAACAAATAGGTAGTTTTCAGCAACGCTCAAAGGGATATTTAGAACGGTTGTTTTCGGTTTTTTATCATAAGGTTGAAGATATTAAATCCCTGAATATGGATACCAATCTAGAAGAGTGGATTATTCAGCGGGCACAATCCGCCAATCCGTATCAATCGAAAGAAGACAACCGTAAAATTGAAATCGATACTTTGCTGTCCCTGCTCAATAAAATCGACAACCGCATAGACCCCGAATTTTTGGAAATTTCAGGCAATAACCGTGTTTTTATCAAAATAGAAAACCAAAAGCGCGAACTTTCTGATTTATCCAGCGGTTTTACTTCTCTTTTGAAGATTATCCAATCTATTGTCGCGGGATACAGTTACTTTACCAACGAGCAGCAAATTGCCCATGTGCGCGGCGTGGTGCTGATTGATGAGATAGAAAGCCATTTGCACAACGAATGGCAGATCAAAATCGTGCCGCTGCTGAAAAAATTGTTTTCGAACACAACGTTTTTCATTACCACGCATTCGTCTTTGGTCATCAGTCAGTTGGAGCAGGGAGAAGCCTACCGTTTGGTACGTAGCAAGGAGGACGGTGTGGTCTATGGCAAGATGATTGACTATCCAAGTAATGCTTCTTTTGTGGATTTGCTCAACGAAGCATTCGGCGTGGATTTGAATAAGAAGAAGATAGAACGCGTCCAAGAACGTGATCAAGAACAGGCAAAAAAAGCCTTATTGGAATTGGTACGTCAGGAATTGGGCGGATTAGGGGATAAATAATGACGGTTTATCTTTTAGATACCAATTACTTGGTTTATTTGGCGGATGATGACAGTGACGAAGAAAAGCGGAAAGCCGTATTGAGCGATATGGCGAAAAAGTTGCAACAGGATGACAACCGTTTTGTGATTACCCCGCTTATCCGTTATGAAGTTTTGCGCGGTGTGGATTGGGGGAAATCTGAGAAATTGTCTCGATTGACCGGTGTTTTGGCACAGTTTGAATCTTTGGACATTACACAGAATGTTTCTGATTTGGCAAGTAATCTGTACCGCTTTGATAAGTTTGAAGCCGAACGTGATAATACGCCGAAGAATTTAGAAAAACGTAAATTCGATATGTTTCATTATGCGACTGCCAGTGTGAATAATTTAGAAATCTTATCCCACGATACCGATGTTAATAAGATCAAATATTTACATGAAAGAATGAGGCTGGAAGATTCGGCAAAATTAGCTTGAGACAAATAGCAGAAGCCTGAACAAACCTTTTTCAGACGACCTCTTAAAACGCCGTCTGAAAAACCAACCCACACAACTATATTTTTATTTTAACCACAGGTTAACCACTATGTTTTCCAACTACCTACTCAGCTTGGCAATATGGATACCCATCGCTGCGGGCGTGCTGGTTTTGGCGACGGGGCCGGACAGCCGTGCGCCGCTTGCCCGCGTGCTCGCTTTAATCGGTGCGCTTGCCGGTTTCTTGGTAACGCTGCCCTTGTTTACGGGTTTCGACCGTTTGAGCGGCGGTTATCAGTTTACCGAGTTCCACGAGTGGATTCCGCTTTTGCGGATCAACTACTCGCTGGGTGTGGACGGTATTTCGGTGCTGTTTGTCATTCTGAACGCGTTTATCACGCTGATGGTGGTGCTGGCGGGTTGGGAAGTGATTCAGAAGCGTCCGGCGCAGTATATGGCGGCGTTTTTAATCATGTCGGGCCTGATTAACGGCGCGTTTGCGGCGCGGGATGCCCTGCTGTTTTATGTGTTCTTCGAGGGCATGCTGATTCCGCTGTACCTGATTATCGGCGTGTGGGGCGGTCCGCGCCGCGTGTATGCGTCGGTGAAGCTGTTTCTCTATACGTTGATGGGGTCGTTGCTGATGCTGGTGGCGATTGTGTACCTGTCTTACCAGGCGGGCGGCTTTTCGATTGAGGATTTCCAAAACATCAAACAGATTCCGCTGGGCGTGCAACAGCTTTTGTTTGTGGCGTTTTTCCTGTCGTTTGCGGTGAAAGTGCCGATGTTCCCCGTGCACACTTGGCTGCCGGATGCCCACGTTGAGGCGCCGACCGGCGGTTCGATGGTGTTGGCGGCGATTACGCTGAAATTGGGCGCATACGGCTTTTTGCGCTTCATCCTGCCGATTCTGCCCGATGCGTCGCGCTATTTCGCGCCGGTCATCATCGTGTTGAGCCTGATTGCGGTGGTGTATATCGGCATGGTTGCGCTGGTGCAGACCGATATGAAAAAACTGGTGGCGTATTCGTCCATCAGCCATATGGGTTTCGTTACCTTGGGAATGTTCTTGTTCATTAACGGGCAGTTGAACGACTGGGCATTGAAAGGCGCGGTCATTCAGATGATTTCGCACGGTTTCGTGTCGGCGGCGATGTTTATGTGCATCGGCGTGATGTACGACCGCCTGCACACGCGCAATATCGCCGATTACGGCGGCGTGGTGAACGTGATGCCCAAGTTTGCGGCGTTTATGATGCTGTTTGCGATGGCAAACGCGGGGCTGCCGGCGACTTCGGGCTTCGTGGGCGAGTTTATGGTGATTATGGGCGCGGTCAAAGTGAATTTCTGGGTAGGCGCGCTGGCGGCACTGACGCTGATTTACGGTGCGTCTTACACGCTGTGGATGTATAAGCGCGTGATTTTCGGTGCGGTCGGCAATCCGCACGTTGCCGATATGAAAGACATCAACTGCCGCGAATTTGCGATTCTGGCGATTTTGGCGGTTGCGGTATTGGGTATGGGCCTGTATCCGCAGGCGTTTATCGAAGTGGTGCATCAGGCGGCAAACGATTTGATTGCCCATGTGGCGCAAAGCAAGATTTGAGGTGTGCGAATGAACTTGATTGATTTGAACTTAATGCCTGCCATGCCCGAAATCGTGCTGTTTGCGCTGCTGATTGCCGTATTGCTGGCAGATTTGTGGATTAGCGATAAAAACCGCTATCTGACCCATTTGATGAGTTTGGGAACCGTTATTATCGTGGCGGTTACGCAGCTGGCGGTGTGGGAGCAGGGCAGTACGTTGGCGTTTCACGGGATGTATATCGCCGACGGTATGTCGCGCCTGTCCAAGCTGGTGTTGTACGGGCTGACCTTCGGGCTGTTTATTTACAGCAAGCCCTATAATCAGGCGCGCGGTATTTTTAAAGGCGAGTTTTATACTTTATCGCTGTTTGCCCTGTTAGGCATGAGCGTGATGGTGAGCGCGGCGCATTTCCTGACCGCCTATATCGGTTTGGAACTTTTGTCGCTGTCGCTTTATGCCATGATTGCGTTGCGCCGCGATTCCGGCCGCTCCGCCGAGGCCGCACTCAAATATTTCGTCTTGGGCGCGCTGGCTTCCGGTCTGTTGCTCTACGGTATTTCGATGGTGTACGGCGCGACGGGTTCGCTGGAATTCGCCACTGTTTTGGCGTCGTCGTACAGCGAGCTTGCCAACGAATGGCTGTTGAAACTGGGGCTGGTGTTTATCGTTGTGGCGGTAGCGTTCAAACTGGGCGCGGTGCCGTTTCATATGTGGGTGCCCGACGTGTACCACGGCGCGCCGACATCCGTCGCCGCGTTTGTCGGTACGGCGCCGAAAATTGCCGCCGTCGTCTTTGCCTTCCGCATCTTGGTTACCGGTTTGGGAACGGTGCATCACGACTGGTCGCAGATGTTCGCCGTGTTGGCGGTGGCATCGCTGTTGATCGGTAACCTTGCCGCCATCATGCAGGCCAACATCAAACGTATGCTTGCCTATTCCACCATATCGCATATGGGTTTCATCCTGCTGGCGTTTATGGCGGGGGCGGTCGGTTTCGCGGCGGGTTTGTATTACGCCATTACTTATGCGCTGATGGCGGCGGTCGGTTTCGGCGTATTGATGGTATTGTCCACCGACAATATCGAGTGTGAAGAAATCAAAGATTTGGCAGGTTTGAACCAACGCCATGCCTGGTTTGCCTTCCTGATGCTGCTGGCGATGTTCTCGATGGCGGGTATTCCGCCGCTGATGGGCTTTTACGCCAAATTCGGCGTGATTAAGGCTTTGTTGAGCGCATCAACCGCCCAAAATGCCGCCATGGCGGGCAGCACATACATCGTACTTGCCGTGTTCGCCGTAGTGATGTCGTTAATCGGCGCGTTCTACTACCTGCGCGTGGTCAAAGTCATGTATTTCGACGACTCTACCCATGACCAACCCGTCGGCAGCAACTATGCCGCCAAATTCTTCCTAAGCGTCAACGCGTTCTTGCTGATTTTGTGGGGCATCATGCCGCAAACAGTGATTGACTGGTGCGCCAGGGCTTTGGAAAATACCTTGTAAAGCGATGAACCGAAACGGCAGCCGTGTCAGAGGCTGCCGTTTTTGTTAAGATACGCAGCCCAAGATTGTTTTTTTAGACGACCTTTTGAATCAAAGAGGTCGTCTGAAAACAGAAAGACACACCATCATGACCGCATCCATGTACATCCTTTTGGTATTGGCACTCATCTTCGCCAACGCCCCCTTCGTTACCACCAAATTTTTCGGCGTGTTCCCGCTCAAGCGCAAACATATCGGGCATCACCTCGTCGAATTGGCGGCAGGCTTCATCCTGACCGCCATCCTCGCCTATATCCTCGAATCCCGCGCCGGAGCGGTACACCGGCAAGACTGGGAGTTTTACGTTACTGTAATCTGCCTCTACCTGATATTCACCTTCCCTTGTTTCGTGTGGCGCTACTTCTGGCATGCACGCAACCGCGAATAAACCTTTCAGACGGCCTCCCGACCATTCCGCCACCCCGAACAAACGAGAAAAACCATGTCCCTGCAAAACCTTTCCAACATCCGCACCCTCGTCGTCAAAGTCGGTTCCAGCCTCGTTACCGCGGGCGGCAAAGGCATAGACCAAGCCGCACTTGACCGCTGGGCAGCGCAAATCGCCGAACTGGGCAAACAAGGCGTGCAAACCGTCCTCGTTTCCAGCGGCGCCATCGCCGAAGGCATCAAACGGCTAGGCTGGAGCAAACGCCCCACCGCCATCAACGAACTGCAAGCCGCCGCCGCCGTCGGGCAAACCGGCATCGCCCAAGCCTACGAAACCGCGTTCGCACCGCACGGCATCCGCACCGCCCAAATCCTGCTCACCCACGACGACCTGAGCAACCGCACCCGCTACCTCAACGCCCGCAGCACCCTGCAAACCCTGTTGTCCAAAGGCATCGTCGCCGTCATCAATGAAAACGACACCGTGACCACCGACGAAATCAAACTCGGCGACAACGACACCCTCGGCGCGCTCGTGACCAACCTCATCGAAGCCGACGCACTCGTCCTTTTGACCGACCAAAAAGGCCTGTACGACAGCGACCCGCGCAAAAATCCGCAAGCCAAACTGATTCCGACCATAGCGGCCGACCATCCCGACCTCGAAAGCATGGCGGGCGGCGCGGGCAGCAGCGTCGGCACCGGCGGCATGTACACCAAAGTGAGAGCCGCCAAACGCGCCGCACTCAGCGGAGCCGCCACCGTCGTCGCATGGGGCGGCGAACCCGACGTCCTCGTCCGCCTCAAACAAGGCGAAAGCATAGGCACGCTCTTTACCAGCGCGCACAGCCGCGTCGCCGCCCGCAAACAATGGCTGCTCGGACACGTCCAAACCGCCGGCAGCCTGACCGTCGACAGCGGCGCGGCAAAAGCCCTGACCGAACAACACGCCAGCCTGCTGCCCGTCGGTTGCATCCGCACGGACGGACATTTCCACCGCGGCGAACTCGTCGCCATCCTCGATACCGACGGCAAAGAAATCGCCCGCGGCCTCACCAATTACAGCAGCGGCGAAACCGCCAAAATCCTGCAAACCCCGTCCGAGCGCATCGCCGAAAAATTAGGCTACGCCCATGAAGACGAACTCATCCACCGCGACAATATGGCGTCGCATGGGTAGGGAAGGGGAAAAGTAAATATATAAGGTCGTCTGAAACTCAAAAATGCGGTTTCAGACGACCTTTGGTTTGTTTGGGCAGGCAAATTCAGATTGCAGGCCGGATATCCGTATTCGGTGGAGAGATTGAGGTTTTCCCTGCTTCTTCACGACGATGAAATGTCGGCTTTGGAAATTCGATTTGCCGCTTCGAACCCGGTTAAAACGATAGAGGATGAACATTTAGCTAAATGACTTTATTTTCGATACGCAAATTATCGGTTTTCGTCATTCCCGCGCAGGCGGGAATCCATTTTTGAAACTCAGAAACTGTTTTTCAAATCAAGGTTTCTCAAGTTTTAAGATGGATTCACGCCTGCGCGGGAATGACGGAATTTGATGGCATGCCGGATTTAAAGTTAAGTATGTTTGCTATAGCTGCGTTATTCCGAATCCATTTCATCTGTTATCTGCCTAAAGACCGTCTGAAAACCGTCCGCCTTGTCCTCACAAAATTTCTGCTAAAATCAAACGCCTTATCCCTTTCAGACGACATCGCCATGCAAGCACATACATTGGTCTGGTTCCGCCGCAACCTGCGCATACGCGACAACGCCGCATTGTCCGCCGCCGTGAAGCGGGGATTGCCCGTAGCGGGCGTGTGGGTGGCGCAGGGGTCGTCTGAAATCCCCAATCCGCGTCAGGATTGGTTTCATTATCAGGCAGCGGCGGCTTTGCATGGCTCGTTGGCGGCGCGCGGCGTGGCTTTGTATGCGGTGAACCGTGTGGAAGAATTGCCGGCTTTGGCGGCGCGGTTGAACGTTCGTACCGTAATTGCCGACGAAGCCTATACGTCGTCTGAAATCGGGCAAGATAACCGCATTTGGCGGATTTTGGATGAACAAAGCGTTGCGTTCGATCGCGTTAACGACCGTGCCATATTCGCCAAGGCAGACATCATGGGCAGCCACGGTGCGCCTTATACCGACTTCCCGCATTATAAAGAAGCGTGGCTGGCTTTGTTTCGGCAGCGGTTCGGCGGGCGGGATGCGGGAGGCGGACACACTGAAATTTTTCAGACGGCCTCTGTTGAAATGCCGTCATTTCCTGCGTGGAACGGGCAGCAGGATATGGTTTCTGCGCAGCGCGGCGGCGAAGATGAGGCAGGCAAACAATGGCGGCATTTTGAAGAAAATATCGGGTTTTATCCGATTATGAAGGATTTCCCTGCCAGAAAAGGCACCAGCCGCTTGAGCGCGTATTTGAGCGCAGGTTGCATTTCGCCGCGCGTGTTGGCGACTGAAGCCGCAGGGCAGGGCGCAGATGCTTGGTTGGACAATTTGATACGGCGCGATTTCTATCAGCAGCTTGCTTACCACCGCGCCCGCATCGAGCCTGAATCTGCTGCCGAATCTGCGCCGTTTTCAGACGACCTGACGGAACGCTGGCGGCAGGGGAAAACAGGTTTCCCGTTTATCGATGCCGCAATGCGCAGCCTGAAATCGAGAGGCTGGCTACATCCCGCCCTGCGTTCCCTGACTGCAGAATTTTTGTGCGGCATCCTGCATCAGCCGTCCGAACACGGCATTGCTTGGTTCGCCGCGCAGCAAACCGATTTCGACCCCGCGTTGAACGAGGGCAACTGGCAAACCGCCGCCCGCAATGCTCACCGGCGCTCCATCGATATTATCCAAACCGCCCGCCGGCTTGATCCCGACGGCACATTCGTCCGCCGCCACATCCCCGAATTGGCGCACCTGCCTGTCAACCTCGTCCATACCCCGTGGCTCGCCTCGTCTGAAATTGACGCACACGGCTATCCACCACCCGTCGTCGCGGCTTAAAGGTCGTCTGAAAGCAGTATTGGGGGTTTCGGACGACCTTGCCTTCAATCCTGTCCGTATTGCCTGATTCCCGTTACAATACCGCCCGATAAACCCAAAAATCTCAACGAGATAGCCCCAATCATGAACGCATCACAACGCGAACGCTTCGTCAAACGCTGGCTCAATTCCTACGAACGCTACCGCTACCGCCGCCTCATACACGCCGTCCGGCTCGGACTTGCCGTACTGTTCGCCACCCTGCTCGCCAAACTCCTTCACCTCCAACACGGCGAATGGATAGGCATGACCGTGTTCGTTGTACTCGGCATGCTCCAATTTCAAGGCGCGATTTACTCCAAAGCCGTCGAACGCATGCTCGGCACCGTCATCGGTTTGGGTGCAGGCCTGACCGTATTGTGGCTCAACCAACACTACTTCCACGGCGGCATTCTCTTCTACCTGACCGTCGGCACTGCCAGCGCAGCAGCAGGCTGGGCGGCGGTCGGCAAAAACGGTTACGTCCCCATGCTTGCCGGACTGACCATGTGCATGCTCATCGGCGACAACAGCAACAACTGGCTCGACAGCGGTCTCATGCGCGCCATGAACGTCCTGATCGGCGCCGCCATCGCCATCGCCGCCGCCAAACTCCTCCCCTTGCGTTCCACCCTCATGTGGCGGTTCATGCTTGCCGACAACCTGACCGAATGCGGCAAAATGATTGCCGAAATCAGCAACGGCAAACGCATGACCCGCGAACGGCTGGAGCAAAACATGGTCAAAATGCGCCAAATCAACGCCCGCATGGTCAAAAGCCGCAGCCACCTCGCCGCCACCTCGGGCGAAAGCCACATCAGCCCCGCCATGATGGAAGCCATGCAACACGCCCACCGCAAAATCGTCAACACCACCGAGCTGCTCCTCACCACCGCCGCCAAGCTGCAAGCCCCCACCCTCAACGAACACGAAATCCGCCTCCTTGACCGCCATTTCAACCGCCTCCAACGCGACCTGCGCCTGACCGTCCGCCTCATCAAAGGCCACTACGCCCGCCGCATCCGCATCGACACCTCCATCAATCCCGAGCTGGGCAAACTCGCCGCCCGCCTCCATTACGAATGGCAGGGCTTCCTCTGGCTCAGCACCAATATGCGCAACGAAATCTCCGCACTCGTCATCCTCCTGCAACGCAGCCGCCGCAAGTGGCTGGACAAACACGAACTCCAACGCCTGCGCGAACACCTGCGCGAAACCCGCGAAGGCGATTTGGAAGAAGAGGTCGTCTGAAAACGTCCGACTGATGATACAATTTCACCCGAATATCCCACTTGGAACACGGTCATGAGTCTCTACGCCATCGCCCACATCATCCACCTCTATTGCGCCATCGCCTTTGTCGGCGGCGTATTTTTCGAAATGCTGGTTTTGTCCGTCATGCACACCGGCCGCGTCTCACGCGAATCGCGCCGAGAAGTCGAACGCGCCATGTCCTACCGCGCCGTCCGCGTTATGCCGCCCGTCGTCATTACGCTTTTCATCAGCGGCATCGTCATGGTATTCAACCGATACCTGCCCTTTTTGAGCCAACCCTTCGCCACCTCATTCGGTACGCTCCTTACCCTCAAAATCCTGTTGGCAGTCAGCGTCCTCGTCCATTTCGCTATCGCCGTCGTCAAAATGGCGCGGCACACCCTGACCGTCGGCTGGTCCAAATACATCCACGCCGTCGTATTTTCCCATATGCTGTTTATCGTATTTTTCGCTAAAGCCATGTTTTACTTGTCTTGGTAAGCTGTTTTCAGACGACCTTTCCCCGACGGGTCGTCTGAAAAGCCGCCATCCAACCACCTCATCACAAGGAATCCGAATACATGACCGAACACCCTTCCGTCGGCTCCCCCCTTTTCTACGGCGTGTTCTTCGCCGCCGTTTTCATCATGATCATCATCGACATGCTCTCGCTTAAAAAAAGCGGCGCGCATAAAGTCAGCGTCAAAGAAGCTGTCGCCTGGAGTTGCGTCTGGATCGCCGTATCCTGTGCCTTCGCAGGCTGGCTCTATTTCGAGCTGGCAGGCAACCCCCTTTACGGCGCCGTCGTTGCCAAAGAAAAGACCCTCGAATTTTTCACCGGCTACATCCTCGAAAAATCCCTTGCCGTTGACAACATCTTTGTTTTCCTGATGATTTTCGGTTACTTCAAAGTTTCCCCGAAATACCAGCACCGCGTCCTCCTTTACGGCGTGTTCGGCGCCATCGTCCTGCGCGCCCTCATGATTTTTATCGGCGCGGCACTGGTGCAGCGGTTCGAATGGATTCTCTACATTTTCGGCGCATTCCTCGTCTATACCGGCATCCATATGATGAAACCGGAATCCGAAGAAGAGGACCTCTCGCAAAACAAGATTTTGGGCTGGCTTAAAAAAGTCATCCCCGTCAGCCATCAGTTTGAAGGCGAAAAATTCTTTACCGTCGAAAACGGCAAGCGCATCGCCACCCCGCTTTTGCTCGTCCTCATCATGGTAGAGTTGAGCGATGTCATCTTCGCCGTGGACAGCATTCCCGCCGTCTTCGCCGTAACCACCGACCCCTTCATCGTCCTCACCTCCAACATCTTCGCCATACTCGGGTTGCGTGCCATGTATTTCCTGCTTGCCGATGTCGCCGACCGTTTCATCTTCCTCAAATACGGCCTCGCCTTCGTCTTGAGCTTCATCGGCATCAAAATGCTGATTATGCACTGGGTGCACATCCCCATCTCCATTTCCCTCTCCGTCGTCTTCGGCGCACTGGGCGCATCCATCCTCACATCGCTGGTGTACACGCGTCAGCAGCAGAAATAAGTTTGGCGGATAAAGGAGGGTCGTCTGAAAGCGGAAAAACCGTTTTCAGACGACCTTTTTTGCTGACGCAGCCTTCTATACATCCCATTTGTAACGGCATTTAAATATCAGTTAAGAAACAAAGCCCAAAACCGCCCCTGCCTTGTCGGAATCGCCGAATGACGGTACTATGCGCAGTTAACAGCTTGATTGCCGTTCGGATGGTCATGCGTCCGGGCGAGGTTTTAAATTCAGTATCTTATTTGAAAGTATAAAATGATTAACGATATTCAAAAGACAGCGGAAAGCAAAATGCAGCGCTCGGTAGAAGTGCTGAAAGAGAATTTGGCGAAAGTGCGTACCGGCCGTGCGCATACCGGTCTGTTGGACCAAGTGGAAGTCGAATACTGGGGCAGCATGGTTCCGGTCAGCCAAGTGGCTAACGTGACGCTTCTAGACGCGCGCACCATCGGCGTGAAACCTTTTGAAAGCAATATGGCGGCGAAAGTCGAGAAAGCCATCCGCGATTCAAACTTGGGTCTGAACCCGGCAGCCGTCGGCGATTTGATCCGCGTGCCTATGCCTATGTTGACCGAAGAGCGCCGTAAAGATTTGATTAAAGTCGTACGCAGCGAAGCAGAAGAAGGACGCGTGTCTATCCGCAACGTACGCCGCGATGCCAACGACCACATCAAAAAACTCCTGAAAGACAAAGAAATTTCCGAAGACGAAGCACGTCGCGGCGAAGAGGCAGTTCAAAAACTGACCGACAAATACATCGCCGAAGCCGACAAAACGCTGGCTGCCAAAGAAGAAGATTTGATGGCGATTTAAACCCTTGTCCGCGGCGTTTCAGACGACCTTTGAACCGCCGCGCTGCGAAAGGCAGAGATGAAGAGCAGCACGCAGACCATTTTGGAACATACTTCGGTTCCGAAGCATATCGCCGTGATTATGGACGGCAACGGCCGTTGGGCGAAAAAGCGTTTCCTTCCCCGCGTGATGGGGCATAAACGCGGCTTGGACGCGTTGGAAAATATGGTGAAGCATTGCGCCAAACTGGGCGTGCAATATCTGACCGTGTTTGCCTTTTCGACTGAAAACTGGCGCCGCCCCGAAGACGAAGTGTCGTTCCTGATGGGGCTGTTTTTGCAGGCTTTGCAAAAGCAGGTGCGCCGTCTGCACGAAAACAATATGCGCCTGAAAGTGTTGGGCAGCCGCGAACGTTTTAATCAGCAAATTCTGCAAGGCATCGAAGAGGCGGAAGCCTTGACGGCAAACAATACCGGTCTGACCCTGAGCATCGCCGCGGATTATGGCGGCCGCTGGGATATTTTACAGGCGGCAAATAAACTGATTGCCGAAGGCGTATCCGAGATTACGGAAGACGCGCTGGCGAAACACTTGATGCTGGGCGATGCGCCCGAGCCGGATTTGTTTATCCGCACCGGCGGCGAAACGCGCATCAGCAATTTCCTGCTTTGGCAGATGGCGTATGCCGAACTTTATTTTACCGATACCCTGTGGCCCGATTTTGACAGCAAAGCCTTGGACGATGCTGTCGCCTCGTTCCAAAAACGCGAACGACGCTTCGGACGCACTTCGGAACAGCTGCCGGTAGAGCAGCAAAGGGGTTAAAAATGTTGAAACAACGGATTATCACGGCGCTGTGGATGCTGCCGTTGATGCTCGGTATGCTGTTTTACGCGCCGCAATGGCTGTGGGCGGCATTTTGCGGATTGATTTCCCTGGTTACGCTGTGGGAATACTCTCGCATGAGCGGACTGGAAAAACTGAAAACCAATCATTATCTCGCCGCGACGCTGGTGTTCGGCGTGATTGCCTACGCAGGCGGTTGGATGCTGCCGGATATCGTCTGGTACGCTGTTTTGGCGTTTTGGCTGGTCGTCATGCCCTTGTGGCTGAAATTCAAATGGAAATTGAACGGCGGCTGGCAGGCTTATACCGTCGGCTGGCTTTTGGTCATGCCGTTTTGGTTCGCACTCATGTCCCTGCGTCCGCATCCCGATTATGCCTTATCGCTGCTTGCCGTGATGGGTTTGGTGTGGGTTGCTGATGTTTTCGCGTATTTCAGCGGCAAAGCGTTCGGCAAACACAAAATCGCACCGGCCGTCAGCCCCGGTAAAAGCTGGGAAGGCGCAATCGGCGGCGCGATTTGCGTGGCAGTGTATATGACTGTGGTGTGGTGGTCAGGTTGGCTGACGTTTAACGCGGGCTGGTTCAATACCGTGTTAATCGGTTTGGTGTTGACTGTTGTCAGCGTCTGCGGCGACCTGTTGGAAAGCTGGCTCAAACGCGCGGTGGGCATCAAGGACAGCAGCAATCTGCTGCCCGGACACGGTGGCGTGTTCGACCGCGTGGACAGCCTGATTGCCGTCATCAGCGTCTATGCCGCCTTTGAAAGCTTGTTCTGAAGCGGTTATAGTGGATTAACTAAATCAGGACAAGGCAACGAAGCCGCAGACAGTACAGATAGTACGACAAGGCGAGGCAACGCCGTACTGGTTTAAAGTTAATCCACTATAAAAGTCGTTGGAACACATCAAACACAATATCGAATAAGCGTTTTCAGACGACCTTTTCGACCTTAAGCCCCAAGGTCGTCTGAAATCCGAAAGCAGTATATAAAGAACACACCATGACACCACAAGTCCTGACCATATTAGGCAGTACCGGCAGCATAGGCGAAAGCACGCTGGATGTTGTCTCCCGCCACCCCGAAAAATTCCGCGTATTCGCGCTGGCGGGGCATAAGCAGGTTGAGAAACTGGCGGCTCAATGTCAAACGTTCCGCCCCGAATATGCCGTCGTTGCCGATGCCGAACACGCCGCCCGGCTTGAAGCCCTGTTGAAACGCGACGGCGCGGCGACGCAGGTTTTACACGGCGCGCAGGCATTGGTTGACGTTGCGTCTGCCGATGAAGTCAGCGGTGTCATGTGCGCCATTGTCGGAGCGGCGGGCCTGCCTTCTGCGCTGGCGGCGGCGCAAAAAGGCAAAACCATTTATCTGGCGAACAAAGAGACGCTGGTGGTTTCCGGCGCGTTGTTTATGGAAACCGCCCGCGCAAACGGCGCGGCAGTGTTGCCCATCGACAGCGAACACAACGCCATTTTCCAAGTTTTGCCGCGCGATTACACAGGTCGTCTGAACGAACACGGCATCCGCTCGATTATCCTGACCGCTTCCGGCGGCCCGTTTCTGACGGCCGATTTAGGCACGTTCGACAGCATTACGCCCGCGCAAGCGGTCAAACACCCCAATTGGAGCATGGGGCGCAAAATCTCCGTCGATTCCGCCACCATGATGAACAAAGGTTTGGAGCTGATTGAAGCGCATTGGCTGTTCAACTGCCCGCCTGATAAACTCGAAGTCGTTATCCATCCGCAGTCCGTGATACACAGCATGGTACGCTACCGCGACGGCTCCGTGCTGGCGCAACTGGGCAATCCCGATATGCGTACGCCCATCGCTTATTGTTTGGGCTTGCCGGAACGCATCAATTCGGGTGTCGGCGACCTGGATTTCGACGCATTGTCTGCGTTGACCTTCCAAAAGCCCGACTTTGACCGCTTCCCTTGTCTGAAGCTCGCCTATGAAGCCATGAACGCGGGCGGAGCCGCGCCCTGCGTCTTGAACGCCGCCAACGAAGCCGCTGTCGCCGCCTTCTTAGACGGGCAGATTAAGTTTACCGACATTGCCAAAACCGTCGCCCACTGTCTCGCACAAGACTTTTCAGACGACCTCGGCAACATCGAAAACCTGCTGGCGCAAGACGCCGTTACCCGCAGACAGGCGCAGGAATTTATCGCCGCATTGGGATAAACCGTGCCGCAACGATAAAAAATGACAGGTCGTCTGAAAACCCGCCCATCCGTCATGTGTGGCGGACAAAACGGCAGACTGACTTTATAATCGGCAAAATAACGCCAATAATATTTTCTACACATTGCGAATGCTTTCAGACGACCCCTGCCTTGATACGTCGTCTGAAACATCGACAACGTCAACCCATACCCAAACTGAGAGATTCTTTTGCAAACCCTTCTAGCTTTTATTTTTGCTATCCTGATTTTGGTCAGCCTGCACGAGTTCGGACACTACATCGTCGCCAGATTGTGCGGCGTCAAGGTTGTGCGCTTTTCCGTCGGCTTCGGCAAACCGTTTTTCAGCAGAAAGCGCGGCGACACCGAATGGTGTTTGGCGCCCATCCCCTTGGGCGGCTATGTCAAAATGGTCGATACGCGCGAGGGTGAAGTGGCGCAGGCAGACCTGCCTTACGCCTTCGACAAACAGCATCCCGCCAAACGCATCGCCATCGTCGCCGCAGGCCCGCTGACCAATCTCGCGCTGGCGGTTCTGCTTTACGGTTTGAGTTTTTCCTTCGGCGTTACCGAAATCCGCCCTTATGTCGGCATGGTTGAGCAAAATACCATTGCCTCAAAAGCAGGTTTTCAGCCCGGAGACAAAATTATTTCGGTTAACGGCGTTAACGTCGGCGAGTGGGAAAAAGCCCAGCAAGAAATCGTGTTGAACATCGAGTCAGGCAAGGTAAATGTTGCCGTTCAGACGACCTCGGGACAAGAAACCATGCGGATTATCGATGCCGCAGGCACGCCCGAAGCAGGTAAAATTGCGAAAAACCAAGGCTATATCGGGTTGTCGCCTTTTAAAATCACCACCCGTGTCGGCGAAATGACAGAAAACAGCCCGGCTGAAAAAGCAGGTTTAAAAAAAGGCGACAAGCTGATCAGTGCCGACGGCAGGGACATCGAGTCTTGGCAACAATGGGTGGAAATTGTACGCCAAAGCCCGGGTAAGAAAATCGAATTGATTTATGAGCGCGACGGTCAAACCGTTCAGACGACCATCCGCCCCGACAGCATCCAACAACCCGACAGAACGCTGGTCGGCAGGGTAGGCTTCGGTCCTCAGGGCGACGAAGCGTGGGCAAAAGAAATCAAGCGCGAATATAAGCCGTCTGTCGCAGAAGCATTTGCGATGGGCTGGGACAAAACCGTCAACAACGCTTGGATGACGGTAAAATTCTTCGGAAAACTGATTACAGGCAATGCCTCCCTGAACCATATTTCAGGCCCGCTGACCATTGCCGACGTCGCCGGAAAAACGGCACAGCTGGGGTTTCAAAGCTATTTGGAATTTCTCGCATTGGTCAGCATTAGTTTAGGCGTGTTGAACTTGTTGCCCATCCCCGTGTTGGACGGCGGGCATTTGGTGTTCTACACTGCCGAATGGATACGCGGAAAGCCCTTGAGCGAGCGCATACAGGCAATCGGCCTGCGACTCGGACTGGCTGCCATGCTGTTCATGATGGCACTGGCTTTCTTTAATGACATCAACCGTTTGTTTGGATAATTTTATGAAATTGAAACAGATTGCTTCTGCTTTGATGGTATTGGGCATGTCGTCTTTGGCATTTGCCGACTTCACCATTCAAGACATCCGCGTCGAAGGTTTGCAGCGCACCGAGCCGAGTACGGTCTTCAACTACCTGCCCGTCAAAGTCGGCGACCAATTCAGCGACGCACGCAGCGAAGAAATCATCAAAACTCTGTATGCGACCGGTTTTTTTGACGATGTCCGCGTAGAGACCATGGGCAATCAGGTCTTGCTGACCGTTATCGAACGCCCGACCATCAGCACGCTGAACATCACCGGCGCGAAAATGTTGCAAAACGATGTGATCAAGAAAAACCTTGAATCCTTCGGTTTGGCGCAATCCCAATACTTCAATCCTGCCACGCTGAGCCAGTCTGTCGCCAGCCTGAAGGAAGAATACAAAAGCCGCGGCAAACAGTCGGTCCAAATCACGCCGACCGTCACCAAACTCGCGCGTAACCGCGTTTCCATCGACATCGCCATCGATGAGGGTAAAACCACCAAGATTACCGACATCGAATTTGAAGGCAACAAAGTCTATTCCGACCGCAAGCTCATGAAACAAATGTCTTTGAGCGAAGGCGGTATGTGGACTTGGCTGACCAAGAGCAACCAGTTTAACGAGCAAAAATTCTCGCAAGACATGGAGCGCGTCAGCGAGTTCTACCAAAACAACGGCTACTTCAATTTCCGTATTCTCGATACCGACATCCAGACCAACGAAGACAAAACCAAGCAAACCATTAAAGTTACGGTTGACGAGGGCGAACGCTTCCGCTGGGGCGACGTACGCATAGAAGGCGATACCCGCGAAGTACCGAAAGAAGAGCTGCAAAAACTGCTGACCATGAAGCAGGGCAAATGGTACGAACGCGCCCAAATGGTCAAATCGCTCGAAGCCATCCAAAACCGCATGGGTACGGCAGGCTACGCGTTCAGCGAAGTCAATGTTCAGCCTATTCCCAATGCTGAGACCCAAACTGTCGATTTCGTCCTGAACGTCGAACCCGGCCGAAAAATCTATGTGAACGAAATCAACATCACCGGCAACAACAAAACCCGTGACGAAGTCGTGCGCCGCGAATTGCGTCAGATGGAATCCGCACCTTACGACACCTCCAAGCTGCAACGCTCCAAAGAGCGCGTCGAGTTGCTGGGCTACTTCGACAACGTACAATTCGATGCCGTGCCGGTTGCCAACACGCCCGACCAAGTCGATTTGAACATGAGCGTGAACGAACGTTCTACCGGCTCTTTGGATATGAGTGCGGGCTGGGTTCAGGATACCGGCTTGGTCATGTCTGTGGGCGTTTCCCAAGACAATCTGTTCGGTACGGGTAAATCCGTTTCCCTGCGCGCTTCACGAAGCAAAACCACGCTGAACGGCTCGCTGTCGTTTACCGATCCGTATTTCACACCCGACGGCGTGAGCCTCGGTTACGATATTTACGGCAAGTCTTACGACCCGCGTAAAGCTTCTTCCAGCGCGAAACAATATAAAACCACCACCGCAGGCGGCGGCGTGCGCATGGGTATCCCCGTGACCGAATACGACCGCGTCAATTTGGGTCTGGCGGCGGAACACCTGACCGTGAATACCTACAAAGGCGCGCCTAAACGTTATGCCGACTTTATCAACCAATACGGTAAAGGCACGGGCGGCGTGGGCAGCTTCAAAGGCTGGCTGTACAAAGGTACGATTGGTTGGGGACGCAATAAAACCGATAGCGCATTGTGGCCGACCCGCGGTTACATGACCGGCATCAACGGCGAAATCGCCCTGCCGGGCAGCGACCTGCAATACTACACGCTGACTCACAACCAAACTTGGTTCTTCCCGCTGACCAAAGACTTTACCCTGATGCTCGGCGGCGAAGTCGGCGTCGGCAACGGCTACGGCAAAACCAAAACCATGCCGTTCTTTGAAAACTTCTACGGCGGCGGCTTAGGCTCCGTGCGCGGTTACGAGAGCGGTACGCTGGGTCCGAAAGTCTATGATGAATACGGCGAGAAAATCAGCTACGGCGGCAACAAAAAAGCCAACGTTTCCGCCGAGTTGCTGTTCCCGATGCCGGGCATCAAAGATTCCCGCTCCGTCCGTCTGAGCCTCTTTGCCGACGCGGGCAGCGTATGGGACGGTAAAACGTATAACGACAGCAGCAGCAATACCTACTACACCAACAATGCCGCGCAAAACCCATACGGCTTAGGCAAGACCCACAAATCGACCTTCAAGGAAGAGTTGCGCTACTCCGCCGGTGCGGCAGTAACCTGGCTCTCGCCGCTGGGTCCGATGAAGTTCAGCTACGCCTACCCGCTGAAGAAAAAAGACAGCGACGAAATCCAACGCTTCCAGTTCCAATTGGGTACGACATTCTGACGTAGGCAGAAAAAGGTCGTCTGAAAACCGAAATCCCTATGCGGTCAAACGTTTTCAGACGACCTGAAGGAAAAGGGGCAGGGCATTCTGCCTCTTTTTAAAAAACAAACCGTCATCCCGCTGATGGGCGGGATACAAAATCAAGGAAATCCAGATGAACATCATTGCCAACGCCTTCCGCCTCGGCGGCGCGGCTTTATTGGGCTTCGGGTTGATGAACCAAGCTGTGGCGGCGGAAGCCGTACAGAAAATCGGCTTTATCAATACCGAGCGCGTTTATCTTGAGTCCAAGCAGGCGCAACGCATTCAGACGACCTTGGAAAAAGAATTCCGCAGCCGTCAGGACGCTTTGCAGAAATTGCAGCAAGAAGGTGAAAAGCTCGAAAAATCCCTGACCGAAGGCAAATTGCAGGGCAAAGAGCGCGAAGCTGCGGCAAAACGCTGGGGCGAGCTGGTTCAGCAGTTCCGCAAGAAACAGGCGGAGCTGGCAGAAGACTACAACCTGCGCCGCAACGAAGAATTTGCCGCCCTCCAGCAAAACGCCAACCGCATCATCGTCGATCTTGCCAAACGCGAAGGCTACGATGTGATTCTGCAGGACGTGATTTACGTCAACGCGCGTTACGACATTACCGACAGCGTGATTAAAGCCCTGAATACACGTTAATCGGAAGGCTGAACGAGATACAGCAAACCTGTTTTCAGACGACCTCTTTCAAGCGAAGGGTCGTCTGAAAATCCAATAAACGATATAATTACCTGTCTTATCACTCCTGCCGGCATACGTTTTAGGCAAACCGTTCTGTCCGACTGCTCCCGCCGTCCCTTTCAGACGACCTCATCTCAAAGCTGACGAAACATCATGACTTCAAAAACCTACACCCTGTCCCAAATCACAGCGCAGCTTGGCGGCGAATGGCGCGGCAAGGACATTTCCGTCGCCGCCGTGCGCCCGCTCGCAGACGCGCAGGCGGAACACATCAGCTTCCTTGCCAATCCGAAATACAAAGCCGAAGTCCACGACAGCAGCGCGGGTGCGGTCATCGTTTCTGCCAAAGCAGTGGACGAATTTGAAGGGCGCAACCTGATTGTCGCCGACGATCCCTATCTCTATTTCGCCAAAGTAGCCCGTCTGTTTTCACCCGTCGCCAAAGCGCGCGGCGGCATCCATCCGACCGCCGTCGTCGAGGAAAGTGCGACTGTTCCCGCAAGCTGCGAAATCGGTGCGAACGCCTACATCGGCGCAAACACCGTGCTCGGCGAAGGCTGCCGCATCTTGGCAAACGCCGTTGTCCAACACGATTGCAAACTGGGCGACGAAGTCGTCCTACATCCCAACGCCGTCGTTTATTACGGCTGCACATTGGGCAACCGCGTCGAAATTCACAGCGGCGCAGTCATCGGCGCGGACGGTTTCGGACTCGCCTTCGCCGGCGATTCATGGTTTAAAATCCCGCAAACCGGCGCGGTAACGCTGGGCGACGACGTAGAAATCGGTTCGAACACCAACATCGACCGCGGCGCGATGAGCGACACCACCGTCGGCAACGGCACCAAAATCGACAACCAAGTCCAAATCGGACACAACTGCAAAATCGGTTCGCATACCGTCATCGCCGCCAAAACCGGCATCTCAGGCAGCGTTACCATCGGCAGCTACTGCATCATCGGCGGCGGCGTCGGTACGGTTGGACACATCGAAATCGCCGACAAAACCACCATCGGCGGCGGCACGTCCGTGACCCACAGCATTACCGAAAGCGGCAAACACCTCGCCGGCATCTTCCCGATGTCCACCCATAAAGAATGGGCGCGCAACGCCGTTTACATCCACCGCCTGAGCGAAATGAACAAACGCCTCAAAACATTGGAAAACCGTCTGAGCGACAGCGAAAAAGACGAATAATCCCACAATCGGTTTACATGGCGGATGCGCTTTAAACCCCAATAAGGCGGCAAAGCCTGCCGTTTTAAAGCCAGCCCGCGATGAAACCGCCCAGCCAACCCCGAAATACCAAGGAATACGACGAACATGGACGTACAACTCCCCATCGAAGCCAAAGACATCCAAAAACTCATTCCCCACCGCTACCCGTTTTTGCAACTCGACCGCATCACCGCCTTCGAGTCCATGAAAACCCTGACCGCGATTAAAAACGTCACCATGAACGAACCGCAGTTCCAAGGCCATTTCCCCGACCTGCCCGTCATGCCCGGCGTACTCATCATCGAAGCCATGGCGCAAGCCTGTGGCACACTCGCCATCCTCAGCGAAGGCGGCCGCAAAGAAAACGAATTCTTCTTCTTCGCCGGCATAGACGAAGCCCGCTTCAAACGCCAAGTCATCCCCGGCGACCAACTCGTTTTCGAAGTCGAGCTGCTGACCAACAAACGCGGCATCGGCAAATTCAGCGCCATCGCCAAAGTGGACGGGCAAGTCGCCGTCGAAGCCATCATCATGTGTGCCAAACGCGTGGTTTGAGTGTTCAGAAAAAGGTCGTCTGAAAGTTTCAGACGACCTGTTGCCGTCGCGCATCTTCGCGGCAACACGACAGGAAAGGAAAAACATGACCCTCATCCACCCGACCGCCGTCATTGACCCCAAAGCCGAACTCGACTCCAGCGTCAAAGTCGGCGCGTACACCGTCATCGGTCCCAACGTCCAAATCGGCGCGAACACCGAAATCGGCCCGCATACCGTCATCAACGGCCACACCACCATCGGCGAAAACAACCGCATTTTCCAATTTGCCAGCCTCGGCGAAATCCCGCAGGACAAAAAATACCGCGACGAGCCGACCAAGCTGATTATCGGCAACGGCAACACCATCCGCGAATTCACCACTTTCAACCTCGGCACGGTAACCGGCATCGGCGAAACCCGCGTCGGCGACGACAACTGGATTATGGCGTACTGCCACCTCGCGCACGACTGCGTCATCGGCAACCACACCATCTTCGCCAACAACGCCTCGCTCGCCGGACACGTTACCATCGGCGACTACGTTGTTTTAGGCGGCTACACGCTGGTGTTCCAGTTCTGCCAAATCGGCGACTACGCCATGACCGCCTTCGCCGCAGGCGTACACAAAGACGTACCGCCGTACTTCATGGCGGCAGGCTACCGCGCCGAACCCGCAGGCATCAACAGCGAAGGCATGCGCCGCAACGGCTTCACCGCCGAGCAAATCGCTGCCGTCAAAGATGTGTATAAAACCATCTACCACCGCGGCATCCCGTTTGAAGAAGCCAAAGCCGATATCCTCCGCCGCGCCGAAACGCAAGCCGAGCTGGCGGTGTTCAAAGACTTCTTCGCCCAATCCACGCGCGGGATTATCCGCTGAAGACAAAATCTGCCTGAAGGTCGTCTGAAAACCTGACCGCTTTAACGACGTTTTTTGATCCGACAAACCTTACCAAGGTCGTCTGAAAAGTTTGCAGGTTTGCCGTTTCAGACGACGTTGTTTTCGTAACATTTGCCTTGTCCTTTCCACGTTTGGCGTGGGAATGGCGGTGGCGCAAGATTCTGTCTTCCATCTAATCGAAAAGGTCGTCTGAAAACTGGGAAACCAAGTTTCAGACGACCTTTTGATTTGTTGGCACGATGTTGATCATGCGTATTTTAGGAACAGATGATTTTGGGCGCGGCATTTTTTAAATGAACCAAATGCCTGCTGTTCCGCCCGCTTTAGTGGACGTGGCTGCTTTCTACGCCGCCTTTGATTTCACCATAGACTTGTGCAGAGCTGCCTTGTCCGGATTGGGCGGCGCAGGCGTTGAGGAGCAGGAGGGCGGTGGTGAGGAAGAAGAATTTTTTCATGCGGGTTTCCTTTGGTTGGATGGGAGGGGAGGTCGTCTGAAACCCAATAATATAGTGGGAGACCTTTGCAAAAATAGTTTATTAACGAAATTTTACGCATAAAAATGCGCCAAAAAAATTTTCAATTGACTAAAACCTTCCTAATATTGAGCAAAAAGTAGGAAAAATCAGAAAGGTTTTGAATTTTGAAAATGAGATTGAGCATAAAATTTTAGTAACCTATGTTATTGCAAAGGTCTCAGTGGATTAACTTTAAACCAGTACGGCGTTGCCTCGCCTTAGCTCAAAGAGAACGATTCTCTAAGGTGCTGAAGCACCAAGTGAATCGGTTCCGTACTATCTGTACTGTCTGCGGCTTCGTCGCCTTGTCCTGATTTAAATTTAATCCACTATACAATAGGGTTGATCTACTCGTTTTTTGATACGGACTCTGCCGTCATTCCCACGCGTGGGTATGACGGGATGGCGGGGTCTTATTGGAATCCGCCCTACATTGCAAAGATGAAAACAAAGGTCGTCTGAAATCCCCATCAACCACTTTCAGACGACCTTTATCCAGATTAAGGAATCGCATCATGTCCCTTCCCGTATTAGCAGTTACCTCCGGCGAGCCTGCCGGTATCGGTCCCGATATTTGTTTGGATTTGGCATTTGCCGAGTTGCCGTGCCGCCCCGTCGTTTTGGGCGACAAAGACCTATTGGCGCAGCGGGCGGAGATGTTGGGCAAAAACGTTGTCTTGAGGGATTTTGTATCAGGTAATGCCGATAAAGCCCCGTTGTGCCATGGGGAATTGGAAGTTTTGCATATTCCGCTTGACGCGCCTTGCGAAGCCGGCATGCTCAATCCCGCCAATGCGCGCTATGTCTTGCAACTGCTGGATACGGCATATCAAGGCATTACCGAAGGCATATTCGACGGCATGGTAACCGCGCCGCTGCACAAAGGCATCATTAACGATGCAGGTGCGGGTGGCGGATTCTTTAGCGGACATACCGAATACCTCGCCGAAAAAAGTCAGACGGAACAAGTCGTCATGATGTTGGCAGGCGGCGGGCTGCGCGTCGCTTTGGTTACGACCCACCTGCCGCTGCGTGCGGTCGCCGATGCCGTGACGCAGCCGCTCGTCGAGTCTGTCGTCCGTATCTTGAACGCCGATTTGCGAGACAAATTCGGCATTGCCCAACCGCATATCCTGGTTACCGGATTGAATCCGCACGCAGGCGAGGGCGGACATTTGGGACACGAGGAAGCCGACATCATCATCCCTGCGCTGACCCGCCTCAAAAGCGAAGGTATACACGTCAGCGGCCCTTATCCCGCAGACACGGTGTTTCAGCCGTTTTTGCTGAAAGATGCCGATGCCGTTTTGGCGATGTATCACGATCAAGGTCTGCCGACGTTGAAATATGCCGGTTTCGGGCAAGGCGTCAACATTACGCTCGGACTGCCGTTTATCCGTACCTCCGTTGACCACGGTACCGCGCTGGATCTGGCGGGAACAGGCAAAGCCGCCTCCGGCAGCCTGATTGAAGCTGTCCGCACCGCTTTGGAAATGGCGGCAGAAATCCGCAAAAAACAGCGTTAAACAAGACGGAATGCCGTTAAAAAGGCCGTCTGAAACCCGATTCCGTTTCAGACGACCTTTTTATTCAAATCCCGTTATTCGTATTTTTCACAACGGATGGCAGAATCTTCGCAGAACATCGCCGAAGTTTCTGCATTGCAGGCACGGCGGACGGCGAGGCGCGCTTCCCATTCGTTTTTCCCCGAAGCCTCAAACAACTTTTGGAACGGCTTGACGCTGCACACATAAATACGGTTCGAGTTGCGCGAACTCGATAAGATAATGCGTTCCAAACTGGCGACGCGGGCTTCTAAAACCTCGATCCTTTCCTCCAATTCGGCAACCGAAGCCGCATTAGCAGCAGGCAAAACAGCGGCAAGCATCAGGGCAAAGAAAGATTTTTTCATGGTATATCTCTACGGCAGTTACAAAAACGGTATATTGTATAGTAAGTTCACTTTTAATAGGCGCAGCATTCCCTTGTTTTGTCTTGATTTAAAGAAAATTCGCTATAAAACGCCTCTGCCCGTCGCTGCTTCCTTTTCAGACGACCTTATACCCATTTCAAGCAAAAAACGTTAAAATTCCGCCATTAATCCATCCGACAGCAGCAAAAACATGAGCGCACAAATCCTCGCCGTCGCCAACCAAAAAGGCGGCGTCGGCAAAACCACCACCACCGTCAACCTCGCGGCATCGCTCGCCTCCAAAGGCAAACGCGTCCTCGTCATCGACCTCGACCCGCAAGGCAACGCCACCACAGGCAGCGGCATAGACAAAGCCCGCCTCGAAGAGGGTGTGTACCAAGTCGTATTGGGCGATACCGACATCAAAACCGCCGTCGTCCGCAGTGGCGACGGCAGCTACGACGTACTCGGCGCCAACCGCGCGCTTGCCGGTGCCGAAATCGAGCTGGTGCAAGAAATCGCCCGCGAAATCCGCCTCAAAAACGCCCTGCAAACCGTCGAAAACGACTACGACTTCGTCCTTATCGACTGCCCCCCTTCGCTGACCCTGCTCACGCTCAACGGGCTCGTCGCCGCCAACGGCGTCATCGTCCCCATGTTGTGCGAATACTATGCCCTCGAAGGCATCTCCGACCTCATCGCCACCGTGCGCAAAATCCGTCAGGCAATCAACCCGCGCCTCGACATTACCGGCATCGTCCGCACCCTCTACGACAGCCGCAGCCGCCTCGTCGTCGAAGTCAGTGAACAGCTTTTCCAACATTTCGGTAACCTGATGTTCCAAACCGTCATCCCCCGCAACGTCCGCCTCGCCGAAGCCCCCAGCCACGGCATGCCCGCACTCGCCTACGACGCCAACGCCAAAGGCACCAAAGCCTACCTCGCCTTGGCAGAAGAACTGTTGGAGCGTACTAAAGGTTGATTGAGCCTGGAAGATAAAGTCTGAAAGATTGAAAGGTCGTCTGAAAGCTTGATTTCCAAGTTTTCAGACGACCTTTTTGTATTGCAGGAGGGATGGTTTGACAGATTAGGGTTTGCCGGTAGCCGGGCTGACAGTCAGGATTTCGTAGCCGGTTTCTGTCACTAAAACTTCATGCTAAAGGTTGATTGAGCCTGGAAGATAAAGTCTGAAAGATTGAAAGGTCGTCTGAAAGCTTGATTTCCAAGTTTTCAGACGACCTTTTTGTATTGCAGGAGGGATGGTTTGACAGATTAGGGTTTGCCGGTAGCCGGGCTGACAGTCAGGATTTCGTAGCCGGTTTCTGTCACTAAAACTTCATGTTCCCATTGGGCGGAGAGGGATCGGTCTTTGGTCACGACCGTCCAGCCGTCGTTTAGGATGCGCAGGTGGCGTTTGCCTTGGTTGATCATCGGCTCGATGGTGAAAATCATGCCGGGCTTCAGGACGACGCCTTGTCCTTTCCGGCCGTAGTGCAGGACTTGCGGGGCTTCGTGGAAACCGCGTCCGATGCCGTGGCCGCAAAATTCTTGTACGACGGAATAGCCTGCGTTTTCGGCAACTTGTTGGCAGGCGTAGCCGATGTCGCCCAAGGTCGCGCCGGGTTTGACGGCGGCGATGCCTGCCATCATGGATTCGTGGGTGATGTCAATCAGGCGTTGGGCAATCGGGGAGACTTTGCCGACGGTAAACATGCGGCTGGAGTCGCCGTGGAAGCCGTCTTTTTTGATGGTCAGGTCGATGTTGATGATGTCGCCTTCTTTGAGCGGCTTGTCGTCGGGAATGCCGTGGCAGATGACGTGGTTGACGGAAGTGCAGCAGGATTTGGGATAGGGCGGGTTGCCGTAGTGCAGGGGGGCGGGATAGCCGCCTTGGACGTTGACGTGGTAGTCGTAAACGAGTTTGTCGATTTCGTTGGTGGTTACGCCGGGTTTGACGAATTGTCCGATGTAGTCGAGGGCTTCGGCGACGAGTTTGCCCAGTTCGCGCATTTTCTCGATTTCTTCGGGGGTTTTGATGATGATTTCGTTCATGTTGTTTCCTTGATGGTTTCAGACGACCTTGTTGCGGCACAAAGGTCGTCTGAAAGGGAAGAGGATGCAGATTACGGATAAGGCGGCCGCAGGCCGGCGGGTTGTCTGGTTAAAACAGATTGTCCATGACATCTTTGGACTGAGGTTTGGGCTGAACCGGTTTAGGTTGAACGGGTTTAGGCTGAGCCAGCTTGGGAGCAGGTTGCGGCGTGGGTTTGGGTTCGCCCTTCGTTTCGTGTACTTCGGTTTTGGCAGGTTGGGCGGGAGCTTGGGCTTGAGGCTGCTCCGCAGGGGTACTTTGGGCAGGTTTGGCTTTGGTTTCCGCTGTTTCTGTCGGCGCGGGCGGTATTTGGTCGTGCTGGTCGTTTTTTTTATCTTTATTTTTAGCGTCAGGCTGTGCTTTGGCACGGCGGTTTTCGGATTGGTTTTGCGGCGGAATAACGGGGTTTTGAGAAGCGGTTTTTTCTTGTTCGCTTGTTTCGTCTTTAGAGCCTGCTATGATTTTTTTCGGTTCGACGGTGCCGTTTGGACGCCAAACTTCCACACCTTCGTCTTTGGGCGCGGTTTGGGCGGATTGGGTGTTGCTGGTGTCGGGTTTGGTATTGAGCGTACCGATAACGCCGACAATCAGTGCGCCGATGGCGATGATGGAAATGACGAAAGCAGCGCGGATAAGGTGTTTAGGTTTGAGTTGGAAAGATTCGTTTTGTTTTTTGGACATAGATCGATGTGTGAAAAGGTGGATGGGGACGGGCGGGATGTTGTTCCCGCCCTTTGGATTAGGGCTGCGTTATTCGGGTTGGGTGTAGTTTTGATACAGGGTAACGACTTTTTGTACGCCGACGGTGGTGCTGACGCGGCGGGTTACCTGCTCTTGCTCTTCGGGTGTCAGTACGCCCATGACGTAAGTAACGTTGCCGTAAGTTACGATTTTGACACGAGCCTGTGTGGCGGGTTTGAGGCCTAAAAGGGCGGTGCGGACTTTGGATGTACCCCATGTGTCGTTGGTTACGTCGCCGAATGTGCGTTCTTGGGAGGCAACGGTGATGTAGTTGTACACGCCTTCGGCGGCTTGCTCGGCGCGGGCGATTTGTTCGACGAATTGTTTTTCGCCTTCAGTGGCGACTTGTCCGAGCAGCAGCAGGTGGCGGTTGTAGCCGACGACGTTGAGTTTGGGGGTGTAACCCTGTGCTTGGTTGTTTTGGCGCAGGTAGGAGCGGGCGGTGGTTTCGACGCGCACTGCCATTACGTTGTCGTCGGTTTGCGCGCCTGTGGTGCGGCGGTCGACGGCGGATTTGGTGCCGACTGCCGCGCCGCCGAGGAGTACGCCGACACAGCCGCTGAGTGTCAGGCTGAGGAGGAGGGCGGTCAGAACGGGTGCGGTATGACGTTTGATGTTCATATTTTTTCCTTGATGATGGGTTCGGCGGATATGTTTCAGACGACCTTTAAAAAAAGGTCGTCTGAAAAAGGCTTACATTCCTTCAAGCAACATGGAGTCGATGCAGTCGCACATGGCGTGTATCAGCAGGATATGGTTTTCCTGAATACGGGCGGTGCGCGGGTAGGGGACGTTGAGCAGTACGTCGGTGTCTTTGAGCATGGCGGCGATTTTACCGCCGTCGCGGCCGGTCATGGCAATGACGTGCATATCGCGTTCGTGTGCCGCTTTGATGGCTTCGATAACGTTGGCGGAATTGCCGGAGGTAGAGATGCCGACCAAAACGTCGCCGGCGCGTCCGAGCGCGCGCACTTGCTTGCTGAACACATGGTCAAAACCGTAGTCGTTGCCGATGGCGGTCAGCGCAGACGTGTCCGTCGTCAGCGCGACGGCGGCAAGTTCCATACGCTCTTTTTCAAAGCGTCCGGTCATTTCGGCGGCGAAGTGCTGCGCGTCGGCAGCCGAACCGCCGTTACCGCAGGCTAAGATTTTGCCGTCGTTCATCAGGCATTGCAGCATCAGTTCCGCCGCTTGAGCGGTCGGCTCGACCAACACTTTTTCGGCTTCCTGCTTGGCAAGGATGCTTTCGGCGAAATGGGCGGCAACGCGCTCTTGTAAAGTCGTCATATCGTCAACCTGTAATATTCTTTATCCATTCGGGCGGGCGGTTTCCTTCTATGAGTACCGCATCGATACGGCACGCGGTATGCGTCATGCCGTTTTGTTGCAGATAATACTCCGCAGACCGTTGCAGTTTCAATAACTTAGACGGCGAAATACTGTATGCGGCGCCGCCGAAACCCTGATTTTTGCGGTATTTTACTTCAACAAACAGAATCATGTTACCGTTTTTGACAATCAAATCGATTTCGCCGTAAGCGCAGTGCCAGTTGCGCGCGATGAGTTTGCAGCCTTGCGAAAGAAGAAACGCCAGCGCGGCATCTTCGCCCGCCACCCCTTGTTTGTGGTTCAGACGCATGGAGGTTTACCCCGTATAATATCGTTATATTGTTTTCAGACGACCTGATAAAGCCATGTTTCAAAAACACCTTCAAAAAGCCGCCGACAGTATTGAAAAACGGACATTATACGTTGTCGCCACGCCCATCGGCAATTTGGCGGACATCACCCTGCGCGCGCTCGCCGTCCTGCAAAAAGCCGACATTATCTGCGCCGAAGATACGCGCGTTACCGCACAGCTTCTGAGCGCATACGGCATACAGGGCAAGCTCGTCAGCGTGCGCGAGCATAACGAACAGCAGATGGCGGACAAAATCATCAACCATCTTTCAGACGACCTTACCGTCGCACAAGTTTCCGACGCAGGTACGCCTGCGGTTTGCGATCCCGGTGCGAAACTCGCCCGCCGCGTGCGTGAGGCTGGTTTTAAAGTTGTCCCCGTTGTCGGTGCGAGCGCGGTAATGGGCGCGTTGAGCGTTGCGGGCATTACCGAACCCAATTTCTACTTCAACGGTTTCCTGCCGCCTAAATCCGGCGAACGGCAGAAGTTGCTTGCCAAATGGGCGCAGGCTGAATTTCCCGTCGTGATGTTTGAAACCCCGCACCGAATCGAAGCCACCCTTGCCGACATGGCAGATCTCTTTCCTGAACGCAGCCTGACACTCGCACGAGAAATCACCAAAACCTTCGAAACCTTCCTTAGCGGTACCGTTACTGAAATTCAGACGACCCTGAAAAACGACAGCAATCAGGCGCGCGGCGAAATGGTGCTCATCCTCCATCCTGCTCTTCGTGAGAAACACGATACCTTGCCCGAAGCCGCGCAAAACATTATGAAAGTCCTCACCGCCGAACTACCTACCAAACAGGCTGCCGAACTTGCCGCCAAAATTACCGGAGAAAGCAAAAAAGCCTTGTACGATTTGGCGTTGGGGTGGAAACGGGTTTCAGACGACGCTTGAGGTGTAAGGTCGTCTAAAAAAACTAGGGCTTTATTTCACAATATAAGCAAGCAGAAAAACGATGTTTACCGTACAACGCATTTATCGTTACCTCCCCGCAGACGGGCAAACTGCCGTCTTTATCGACCGCCTTTATCCGCGCGGGATTACGAAGGAAAAGTTCGCCTCCGCCCTCTGGCTCAAAGACATTACGCCCAGTGCCGCCCTGCGCCGTTGGTATCATGAAAACCCGGAGCAGAATTTCGACGGCTTCGTTACGCGCTATCACGAAGAATTGCAGGGTGAGGTGCAACAGCGCGCCGTAGCCCGCCTGCTTCAGTTGGAGAAGCAAAACGGCAGGGTATGGCTGCTGACCGCCGTCAAGAATCCGCAGCGTTCCCATGTTTCGGCGTTGGCCCAGTTTTTAGGTGCGGTATTCGAGTATCGGGAATAGGATGGATTTGTCCAAACCTATTTTTCAGACGACCTTTGCCGCTATCGGTTACAATCCGTTTTTTCTTCTCAAACCAATATTCCAAAGCACAAAATTATGCTGAAAATCATCTCCGCCAACGTCAACGGCATCCGCTCCGCCTACAAAAAAGGATTTTACGAATACATCGCCGCATCGGGTGCGGACATTGTCTGCGTGCAGGAACTCAAAGCGCAGGAAGCCGATTTGTCCGACGAAATGAAAAATCCGCACGGGATGCACGGCCATTGGCATTGCGCCGAAAAACGCGGTTACAGCGGCGTAGCGGTGTACAGTAAACGCGCGCCTGACCATGTGCAAATCGGCATGGGCATTGAAGAATTCGACAGGGAAGGGCGGTTTGTGCGCTGCGATTTCGGCAAGTTGTCAGTGATTTCGCTTTATCTGCCCAGCGGCACCAGCGCGCCGGAGCGACAGGAATTGAAATACCGTTTTTTAGACGCGTTCTATCCCATGCTTGAAGCCATGAAGGCAGAAGGGCGCGACATTGTTGTCTGCGGAGACTGGAACATTGCCCACCAAAACATCGACCTGAAAAACTGGAAAGGCAACCAGAAAAACTCAGGCTTCCTGCCGGAAGAGCGCGAATGGATAGGCAAAGTCATCCATACGCTCGGCTGGACGGATATGTGGCGCACGCTCTATCCTGACAATCCGGGCTACACTTGGTGGAGCAACCGCGGACAGGCGTATGCGAAAGATGTCGGATGGCGCATCGACTATCAGATGGTTACGCCCGAACTTGCCGCCAAAGCGGTGTCCGCGCATGTTTATAAAGACGAGAAATTTTCCGACCATGCACCTTTGGTAGTGGAGTACGACTATGCTGCCCAATAAAGTTTTCGGCAAATACGATTGGAATGTGAACGGTAAAACCGGCATAGGCGCGGCATGGGTAGTCGCCGCGTTTGTACTGCCTATGCTGGTGTGGACGATATTCATGCTGGCGCGGATGTCCGGCTGGGTTGAAATGACCCGCGCAAATCCGCTTTGGGCGTTGGTGTGGCTGCTGTTCTCGCTGCCCTGTCTTCTGATTGCCGCCAAGTGTTTCGGCTGGAAAGGCTGGCGGTTGATTGCCAACATCCTGATCTGCCTCGCCACCTGTGCCGTTTTAAGCGTCCCTGCCGCGCTCTTGATTACCTTTACGCTCAACGATTTGCTCAAATAGGTCGTCTGAAATGCGAACTTTCGAACTCGAAGACCTGACGCTTTTCTTGATACGCGACGCGGACGAAGCGGAAATGTGGATAGACCGCTGGGAGGTCAGCTATCCCGTCGTCCAAACCGCCGCCGCTTCCGCCAATCAAAGCATCGCCCAATGGCAGGTAAATATTCAAACAGCGTTTGAAGGCATCAGCGGCGAACACATCGCCGTCGTCGCCCACGGCGCAGGCGTGTCCGCTTTTTTGGCGTGGCTCTACCAAACCGACATCCTGACGCAGAAAAAAATCGTCAACATCATCCTCGTCTCGCCGCGCCCCGAAGCCTTCCCCGACGATGAAATACATACCTTCCGGCGAGTTCGTTGCCCCTGCCGCACCGCACTTGTAATCGCCGAACAAAACGGCACGCCGCGCAACTGGGCGGAAGAACGGGCCAACCTGTGGAACGCCCGCCTCCTCCTGTCGCCACATTCCGGCACGCTCAACGGCGCACTCGGTGGCTGGCAATGGGGCATGAAGCTGTTGCAGGAAATGCTGTTGAGTTGAGCAAAACGCTTGCAAGAATCAAACAGAAAGGTCGTCTGAAACCGGAAATCAGGTTTCAGACGACCTTTCTGTTACGTTAAAGTGAAATGAAAAGCCTGTGCTGACATGCCTGTACAGCCGCCTTCGTGTAAGAGAGTAAGGAATGACAGTCTCAATAATTTTCCAGCGTAATCTTTATTTATGAAAATAATAACTATTCTCTTTTGTAGGAATGTGTGTTAGCCTGATGGCATTGAATTCATTGAAGAACCGATTTTCATGCTTGATATTGCTTTGCCCAACCTCATCACTGCCTTCGGCATCACCCTCGCCGCCGGATTGTTCACCGTATTGGGCAGCGGGTTGGTGATGTTTTCCAAAACACCCAACCCGCGTGTATTGTCGTTTGGCTTGGCGTTTGCGGGCGGGGCGATGGTGTATGTGTCGCTGACGGAGATTTTCAACAAATCCAACGAAGCCTTTGTGGAGGTTTACGACAAAGACAAAGCCTTTGCCGCCGCGACGCTGGCTTTTTTGGCGGGCATGGGGGCGATTGCACTGATTGACCGCATCGTGCCGAACCCGCACGAAACGCTCGACCCGCACGATCCCGCCTTTCAGGAAAACAAACGCCGCCACATCGCCCGCGTCGGCATGATGGCGGCGTTTGCCATTACCGCACACAACTTTCCTGAAGGTTTGGCAACGTTTTTCGCCACGCTGGAAAATCCCGCCGTCGGAATGCCGCTGGCGCTCGCGATTGCGATACACAATATTCCCGAAGGTATTTCCATTGCCGCCCCTGTTTATTTCGCCACGCGCAACCGCAAAAAAACCGTCCTCGCCTGCCTCGCTTCAGGGCTGGCCGAACCGTTGGGCGCGGTTTTGGGCTACACCATGCTCAAGCCGTTTTTATCGCCTTTCGTGTTCGGCGCGGTGTTCGGCGTAATTGCGGGTGTGATGGTGTTCCTTGCGTTGGACGAATTGCTGCCCGCTGCCAAGCGTTATTCCGACGGGCACGAAACCGTTTACGGCTTGACGTCCGGCATGGCAGTGATTGCCTTGAGTTTGGTGTTGTTCCATTTTTGATTCCGCTTCAGGCTGATGCTTTGAAGCGATTGTTCTATAATTGCCGTTGTTTTCGATTTTGGAACGGCATGATGTATCTCGAACAGGAAAAACCTTATCGGCCTTTGCTGACGGCATTGATTTTTGCCGCATTGCCGCTGGCGTTATTGATTCATGATGTTTTCTCCATGATAGCGGGCGGCGGCGGATTGCTGTTTGGTCGGCAGGATGGCGGATGGTCCGTGGCGAAAGGCTGGAACGATTCGGCTGTATGGCTGGTTGCAGGTGTGTTTTTCTTTTTTAACCTCCTGATTGCTGCCGTTTTGGTCAAAGCGGCTTTGAAAAAAATGTTGCGCAGATATGCCCGCCATGCGCTGTTTCTCGCCGGCATGGCAGCTTGTGCGGCTGCCGCCGTTTGCTTGATGCTGGAGGCAGTTTTAGGCAGTACCGCATTGGGAGGGATGCGTAACGGCGGGATATTGTGTTACACGGTGGGCGTGTGGATGATTGCAATGATGACCTTGCCGAAACAGCTGACACGCGCCATCGTCCAGCCGATTGCCTTTTATCCGAGAAAACGCTAGGCAGCGTTTTGGGACCGAATAGCTAAAAATACGCATTGGAATATGGTTCTATTGCGTATTTTTTGTGCAAAATATTATGATAAATTGATAATTACGGGTGCAATATTCCTGTTTGGATTGTTTATTTTTGTAAAATATTACTAATGCTTAAAATATATATTTCTGATTTATAAAGAAAAATGTGTTGAAATTATTTGACTTGGAAATATTTTTGCAAATTATCAAGAATCTGACAAAACTTCTTTCGAATATACTGTCTAAACATTCAGTATAGATAGTTTTCTATCGCGCAGCCGATTGTCATTCGTGTAACGATTGGTCTGTGTTGAAAGCTTCCGCATCCCGATGCTGAGAAGCAGATTCTTGCTTATCAACAAACAATACAGAAGAAAAAGGAATTTTCATGAAGTCGTTTGAGAAAATTGACAACATCCGCGATATCCGCAAAAAACTCGGTTTGAACCAAATGGACTTTTGGAGCCGTATCGGCGTAACCCAATCCGGTGGTTCACGTTACGAATCCGGCCGCAATATGCCCAAACCTGTACGCGAGCTGCTGCGCTTGGTGCACATCGAACGCGTTGACTTGGCAAAAGTAAACCGCGACGATTTGGCGATTGCCTCCCTGCTGAAAAACCGCGACCCTGAGTTGTACGCTTCCCTGAAAAAAGAAGCCAAATCCGACAAAGGCAAATAAGCCCGTTTCGATTTGTTTCAAAAAGGTCGTCTGAAACGATATTCCGTTTCAGACGACCTTTTTGCGCTATAATCCGCAATTATTTTTTTAAACAGACGTTTGCCCGCAAACCCTTTTACAGACAGCATTTTTTACCATGTTAGACAAATATAATCCCGCCGAAATCGAATCCAAACACTATCAAAACTGGGAAACCCAAGGTTATTTCCAGCCCGATATGGATTTGACCAAACCGTCTTTCTCCATCCAACTGCCGCCGCCCAACGTAACCGGCACGCTGCACATGGGTCATGCCTTCAACCAAACCATTATGGACGGTCTGACCCGCTACTACCGCATGAAAGGCTGCAACACCGTCTGGATTCCCGGCACCGACCACGCGGGCATCGCCACGCAAATCGTGGTTGAGCGCCAGCTTGCCGCGCAAAACGTGTCCCGTCATGACTTGGGTCGTGAAAAATTCTTGGAAAAAGTGTGGGAATGGAAAGAAGTTTCCGGCGGCACGATTACCCAACAAATGCGCCGCGTGGGCTGCTCTGCCGACTGGACGCGCGAGTATTTCACGATGGACGACGTGCGCGCCGAAACCGTGACCGAAGTGTTCGTGCGCCTGTATAAACAGGGCTTGATTTACCGCGGCAAACGCTTGGTGAACTGGGATCCCGTGCTTGGCACGGCGGTATCGGATTTGGAAGTAGAAAGCGTGGAAGAACAAGGCTCTATGTGGCACATCCGCTATCCGCTGGCGGACAATCCTGCCGAAGCCGTTATCGTGGCGACCACCCGTCCCGAAACGCTGCTGGGCGACGTTGCCGTTGCCGTCAACCCTGAAGACGAACGTTATACCCACTTAATCGGCAAAGAATTAATCCTGCCGCTGACCGGCCGCACCATTCCCGTGATTGCCGACGAATACGTTGAAAAAGACTTCGGTACAGGTTGCGTGAAAATCACGCCTGCGCACGACTTCAACGACTACGAAGTCGGCAAACGCCACGACACGCGCTTGGTTAATGTGTTCGATTTAGAAGCCAAAGTGCTGGCAAACGCCGAAGTGTTCAACTTCAAAGGCGAAGCGCAACAAGGCTTTGCCCTGCCTGAAAAATACGCAAGCTTAGACCGCTTTGCCGCGCGCAAACAAATGGTTGCCGATTTGCAGGAACAAGGCTTCTTGGTCGAAATCAAAGCGCACACGCTGATGACGCCGAAAGGCGACCGCACCGGCTCAGTGATTGAACCGATGCTGACCAGCCAATGGTTTGTCGCCATGTCCGCCACCCCAAACGGAGGCGAGCCTGACAGCGAGTTCAAAGGTTTGAGCCTGGCCGACAAAGCCAAAAAAGCCGTTGATAGCGGCGCGGTATGTTTTATCCCTGAAAACTGGGTCAATACCTACAACCAATGGATGAACAACATCCAAGACTGGTGTATCTCGCGCCAACTGTGGTGGGGGCATCAAATCCCCGCGTGGTACGACGAAGCAGGTAACGTGTACGTCGCCCGCAATCAGGCTGAAGCTGAAAAACAAGCCGGCAAAACAGGCTTGACCCGCGAAGAAGACGTATTGGACACATGGTTCTCCTCCGCGCTCGTGCCGTTCTCCACGCTCGGCTGGCCGTCTGAAACCGACGAACTCAAAGCTTTCCTGCCGTCCAACGTCTTGGTCACCGGCTATGAAATCATCTTCTTCTGGGTGGCGCGCATGATTATGATGACCACCCACTTCACCGGCAAAGTACCGTTTAAAGACGTATACATCCACGGTATCGTGCGCGACCACGAAGGCAAAAAAATGTCCAAATCCGAAGGCAACGTCATCGACCCCGTGGATTTGATTGACGGCATCGACTTGGACAAGCTGCTGGTGAAACGCACGACCGGCCTGCGCAAACCCGAAACCGCGCCGAAAGTGGAAGAAGCCACGAAAAAACTCTTCCCCGAAGGCATCCCCAGCATGGGCGCGGACGCATTGCGCTTCACCATGGCGAGCTACGCCAGCTTGGGGCGCAGCGTCAACTTCGACTTCAAACGCGCCGAAGGCTACCGCAACTTCTGCAACAAAATCTGGAACGCCACCAATTTTGTGCTGATGAACACCGAAAACCAAGACTGCGGCCAAGACGAAACCCAGCCGCTGGCCTACACCTTCGCCGACCAATGGATTATCGGCCGCCTGCAACAAACCGAAGCCGCCGCTGCCGAAGCATTTGAAACCTACCGCTTCGACTTGGCCGCGCAAACGCTGTACGAATTCGTGTGGAACGACTATTGCGACTGGTATATCGAATTGGCCAAAGTGCAAATCCAAACCGGCTGTCCCACCACCCAGCGCACCACGCGCCGCACCTTGGTTCGCGTGCTGGAAGCCTCATTGCGCCTGCTGCACCCGATTATCCCGTTCATCACCGAAGAGCTGTGGCAGGCCGTCGCCCCGCTGGCCAACGCCAAAACCGCCGACAGCATTATGCTGGCCGCCTATCCCAAAGCCGACCCGGAAAAAATCGTGCAGGCTGCTTTTGACCAAATGGCGCAACTGCAAGACCTGATTGGCGCCGTGCGCAACCTGCGTGGCGAAATGGGCATTGCCCCGAACGTGAAAGCGCCGCTGTTTGTGGAAGGCAGTGTGCCTGAAGCGCTGCTGAAATACCTACCCGCCCTCACGCGCCTGACCGAAGCCAAAACAGTGGACGGGCTGCCCGAAAGCGAAGACGCGCCTGTCGCCGTCTGCAACGGCGCGCGCCTGATGCTGAAAGTCGAAATCGACAAAGCTGCTGAAACCGCACGTTTGAGCAAAGAAGCCGAGAAGCTGCAAAAAGCTTTGGACAAACTCAACGCCAAACTCTCCAAACCCGGCTACACCGAAAAAGCTCCGGCGCATTTGGTGGAAAAAGACAAAGCCGATTTGGCGGAATTGGAAGATAAAATGGCGAAAGTTCAAACTCAGTTGGCGAAATTGAAAGACTGATTGTTGATTGGACAATTACAGAGGTCGTCTGAAAACCTTGGTTTCAGGTTTTCAGGTGACCTCTTTTTTATTATCCTTGCAGGCAGAGCCCATACGGCAAGTTTCTTGAGGAACGGGATTATTGGTATGGCGTGGATTGGAATGACGCCGTCTGAGTTTTTATTTGGATATAAGGAGGGTTTTGCCCGTTATTTGAGTTTGAAGAAAAAGTCGTCTGAAAACCAAAATCTGTTTTCAGACGACCTTTTACATGATTCCGCAATATGAAACCTTAAAACAGCTTCCGTACTTCCGCTTCAATATCGTCGGCGCGCATAAAAGTTTCGCCGATAAGGAAGGTATGTACGCCGTGGCTGCGCATAAAATCGACATCGGATTTGCTTCGGATGCCGCTTTCGGTAACGACGGTTTTACCTGCCAGAGCAGGCAGTAAATCCAGAGTCTGCTGTAAAGATACGTCGAATGTCCGCAGGTTGCGGTTGTTTACACCCCATAGGGGTGTTGTCAGATTTCGGCATTTTTCCAATTCGGAAGTATCATGCAGTTCCAACAATACGTTCATGCCTAATTGATGGGCTACTGCTTCAAAATGTTCTAATTGTTCTTGCTCAAGCGCGGCGGCAATCAGTAAGACGGCATCAGCACCCCAGGCACGCGCCTGATAAATCTGATACTCATCAATGATGAAGTCTTTTCGTAAAACGGGAAGCCCGACTGCCGCGCGTGCCGCTTTCAAATATTCGGGAGAGCCTTGGAAATATTGTTCGTCAGTTAAGACGGACAAGCATGCAGCTCCGGCATTTTCATAAGCGCGGGCAATCTGCACAGGATGGAAATCGGGTCGGATCAGCCCTTTGCTCGGGCTGGCTTTTTTAATTTCAGCAATGACGGCAGGGCGGTTTTGCTCGTGTTTGGTACGGATAGAGTCAAAAAAACCGCGTACGGGCAAGGCGGCATCTACCTGTTTTTTCATTTCATCCAAAGAGACAGAAGCTTTTTGTGTGGCGACTTCCAGGGCTTTGGTTGCAAGGATTTTATTCAGAATATCGGTCATAACAGATTTCCTGCACGGTAAAGCCGTCATCTTAACACAAGAGGTCGTCTGAAAAATAAAACGAGGTAAACAAAACAAGCCGTACGGAATAATTCCGACGGCTTGTTGATACGTTGTTAAAACAATTACTTGGCAGCGTCTTTCATTTTGTCCGCAGCATCTTGAGTTGCATCAGCGGCTTTGTTCAAAGCATCTTTAGCAGCATTTTTTGCATCTTTGGCAGCTTCTTCAACTGCTTTTCCTGTGGCTTCGGTTGCATTCGATAAGGCTTTATCTGCGGTTTCCTTTGCGTCGGAGACAGCTTTATCTGCACTTGCCTTAGCATCGGCAGCCGCATCTTTAACATCGGAAACAGCTTTTTCAGCAGCATCTTTGGCATCGGCAGCTGCATCTTTAACGTCGGAGACTGCTTTATCAGCCGCATCTTTTGCCTCGGAAGCGGCTGCATTGACATCGGAAGCTACGGCGGAAGCAGCTTCTTGGGTTTGTTGTTTGGCCTCTTGAGAGCATGCAGCCAAGCCGGCCATCATCATCGCAGCAATCAGTAATTTTTTCATGTTTTATCCTTTCTTAATCTAGAAAACACCTACTTCGTTTGAGGCAGGCGTGGGCATCATAACATAACAGGTCAGCAAAATAGGGTAGTTTAACGGCAAATAACAGGCTGTTTACTTTTATTGAAAAAAATTTCAATAAAATTATTGACGCACAGGATGTCTGCCAATATAATTCACAGCTTATCGGGTCGTTAGCTCAGTCGGTAGAGCAGCGGACTTTTAATCCGTTGGTCGAGCGTTCGAATCGCTCACGACCCACCAAACATTAAAACCTGCTTTAAAAAAAGCAGGTTTTTTTCATGTTCTCCGTAATAATCTACTTCTCCCACAAATATACTTGTATGCCAGACAATTTAAGCATACACTGACTACACACGACTACAACAACAGGAGAACTTGAAATGAAACAATTGGCCATGTACATCAACGGACGCTTTGAAAATGATTTCAACGGCGAATGGCGCGACGTATTGAACCCTTCCACCGAAGAAACCATCGCCCGCGAACCCAAAGGCGGCAGGGCGGATGTTGACCGCGCCGTAGCAGCGGCGCGTGCGGCGCAACCGGCATGGGAGCGGCTGCCTGCGGTCGAACGCGGCGCGTATTTGCGCAAAATCGCCCAAGGCATACGCGAACGCGCCGACGAGCTGACCGACACCATTGTTGCCGAAGGCGGCAAAACCAAAGACTTGGCGCGTGTGGAAGTCATGTTTACCGCCGACTATCTCGATTACCAAGCCGAATGGGCGCGCCGTTATGAAGGCGAAATCATCCAAAGCGACCGCCCGCGCGAAAATATTTTATTGTTCAAACGTCCGCTGGGCGTCGTGGCAGGCATCCTGCCGTGGAACTTCCCCTTCTTCCTGATTGCCCGAAAAATGGGTCCCGCCTTGGTAACGGGCAACACCATCGTCGTCAAACCCAGCAGCGTGACCCCGATCAACTGCCACATCTTCGCTGAAATCGTCGATGCGGTCGGATTGCCCGCAGGCGTGTTCAACGTGGTGAACGGCCCCGGAGCGGAAATCGGCAATGCCTTGTCCGCCCATCCGCAAGTCGATATGGTCAGCCTGACCGGCTCCGTCGAAGCAGGCCGCCAAGTGATGGAAGCCGCTTCCGCCAACATCACCAAAGTTTCGCTGGAACTCGGCGGCAAAGCACCTGCCATCGTGTTGAAAGACGCGGATTTGGACTTGGCGGTGAAATCCATTTTGGCTTCGCGCGTCGGCAACACCGGTCAAATCTGCAACTGCGCCGAGCGCGTCTATGTCCACAGCAGCCTGAAAGACGCGTTCATTGAAAAAATGACCGCTGCCATGAAAGGCGTACGCTACGGCAATCCTGCCGAAGCCGAAGCAGGTGCGCTGGAAATGGGCCCGCTGATTGAAGAGCGCGCCGTCAAAGCCGTTGCCGAAAAAGTGGAACGCGCCGTCAAACAAGGTGCAACGCTGGTTTGCGGCGGCAAACGCGCCGAAGGACGCGGCTATTTCTTCGAGCCGACCCTGCTGACCGACACCGACAACAACATGGACATCATGAAGGAAGAAACCTTCGGCCCCGTCCTGCCTGTTTCCACTTTCGACACGCTCGACCAAGTCATCGCCTTGGCAAACGACTGCGAATTTGGTCTGACCAGCTCCGTTTACACCACCAATCTGAACGAAGCCTTCTACGTCACCCGCCGCCTGCAATTCGGCGAAACCTACATCAACCGCGAAAACTTCGAAGCCATGCAGGGCTTCCACGCCGGTTGGAAAAAATCCGGCATCGGTGGTGCGGACGGCAAACACGGTTTGGAAGAATATCTGCAAACCCAAGTCGTTTATCTGGAAACCAATATTTAACTGCCGATATTAGCCTCAGTTAAACGAAATGCCGCCTGCAACCGATTTTCGGGTTTCGGGCGGCATTTTTGCCTTTATAGAAAAAAACACCGACATCGCGTAAAATATGCGCAAATTTTGTGATTCAATCAGGTCGTCTGAAACAGATTGCGCCTGATTTATTTTTCCGGAAAACACCATGAGCGAACAAAACAATCCGCAGACCGAGCCGCAGTTGGACGAAAACCAAATCATCGCCCTGCGCCGCGAAAAACTGCACAACATCCGCCAACAGCGCATTGCCTATCCCAACGACTTCAAGCGCGACAGCTTTGCCGCCGATTTGCACGCCCGATACGGCGACATCGGCAAAGAAGAACTCGACCCGCAAGCCGTTCCCGTCAAAATTGCCGGTCGCATGATGCTGAAGCGCCAAATGGGCAAGGCGAGTTTTGCCACCATTCAAGACGTGACCGGTCAAATCCAGCTTTATCTGAACAACAAAGGCGTGAGTCAGGAAGTTTTGGACGATTTCAACCATTGGGACTTGGGCGACATCGTCGGCGCGGAAGGTACTTTGTTCAAAACCAATCACGGCGAATTGACCGTGCGCGTGTCCGACATCCGCCTGCTGTCCAAATCCTTGCGCCCGCTGCCGGACAAACACAAAGGCTTGAGCGATCAGGAAACCAAATACCGCCAACGCTACGTCGATTTGATTGCCAACGAAGAATCGCGCAATACGTTTATCAAGCGCAGCCAAATCATCCAATCCGTGCGCAATTTCATGGTGAACGAGCATTATCTCGAAGTCGAAACCCCGATGATGCACCCGATTCCCGGAGGCGCGACGGCGAAACCGTTCGTGACCCATCACAACGCTTTGGACATCCCGCTCTATCTGCGCATTGCGCCTGAGTTGTATCTGAAACGCTTGGTGGTCGGCGGCTTGGAGCGCGTGTTCGAGATCAACCGCAGCTTCCGCAACGAAGGCATGTCCGTGCGCCACAACCCCGAATTCACCATGATTGAATTCTACGAAGCCTTCTCCGACTACGAACGTATGATGCAGATGGCGGAAGACATCATCCGCAACGCATCACGCACGGTAAACGGCACGGCGAAAATCAGCTACAACGGCAAAGAAGTTGATTTGGAAAGCCCGTTTGAACGCCTGACCATTCTCGAAGCCATCAAAAAATACAATCCGCACTACACCGACGAGCAGTTGAACGATGCGGAGTGGCTGAAAAAAGAAATCGTCAAACACGGCGAAAGCCTGCCGCCGTCCCCCGGCATCGGCAGCCTGCAACTTGCCCTGTTTGAAGGTTGCGCCGAGGGCAAACTGTGGAACCCGACCTTCATTGTCGATTACCCGGTCGAAGTGTCCCCGTTGGCGCGCGCTTCGGATACGAAACAAGGTCTGACCGAGCGTTTCGAATTGTTCGTTGTCGGCCGCGAGCTGGCAAACGGCTATTCCGAGTTGAACGACCCCGAAGACCAAGCCGAACGCTTCAAATCGCAAGTGGCGCAAAAAGACGCGGGCGACGACGAAGCCATGCACTACGATGCCGACTACATCCGTGCAATGGAATTCGGCCTGCCGCCGACAGGCGGTTGTGGCATCGGCATCGACCGCCTGGTAATGCTGCTGACCGATTCCCAAACCATCCGCGACGTGATTTTGTTCCCGCAGATGCGTCCCGAATGAGGTAGGGAAATAATAGAGAAAAGGTCGTCTGAAAACCGGAAAATTGGTTTTCAGACGACCTTTGTCGTTTTTGTACCACTTTGTAACTTTGATTAACCCATATCGATTTCTCATGAAATTCAGAAGAGAATGGGAAATTTCACTTCAGGCGACCCAAACGGATTGAATAGCCAAGATTTACACGGTAAACTTACACAATTAAAAAATTTTATGATTTACTCACTATGAAACCCGCCTTCGACATAAAGTCAGCCCGGCTTGACGTGCTGGCTATTCACCTGCATACCGCAGATCTGACCGAATTAGAAGAGTTTCTACGCCAGCGCGCCGGTCAGTATCAAGAATTGGATATTGTTCCTTTTGTTTTAGACGTACAGGATTTCGATCACCCCGAGTCATTGGACATCGGGGCTATGCTGACCCTTTTTGCCCGTTACGGCATGCAGATTTTAGGGCTGCGCCATGAAAGTGAAAACTGGTCGTCTTTTGCGGCACGTTACCATTTGGTTTTCAGCCGCAGCGACAAATCCGAGCCGCAACAACCCAAAATCAACCAAGAGCCTGCCCCCGTTCAGGCAACCGTCATCAATAACCCGACCGTCCTCATCAGCACCCCCGTTCGTACCGGACAGCAGGTTTACGCGGAAAACGGCGACCTTATCGTTACAGGTATCGTCAGTGAAGGTGCGGAGCTTATTGCCGACGGAAACATTCACATTTATGCGCCCATGCGCGGCAGGGCGCTGGCTGGCGCGAAAGGCAACACCAACGCGCGCATCTTCATCCACTCCATGCAGGCGGAGTTGGTCTCCGTAGCAGGTATTTACCGCAATTTCGAACAAGACCTGCCCGACCACCTGCACAAAAAAGCCGTACAGGTTTCATTGCAAGACAACCGTTTGGTTATCAGCGCAATCGACACAGATTAACCGTTCCAAGATTTGAAAGGAAATATCGTGACAAAAATCATCGTAGTAACATCAGGTAAAGGCGGCGTAGGTAAAACCACGACCAGCGCCAGTATTGCAGCCGGATTGGCATTGCGAGGCCACAAAACCGCCGTTATCGACTTTGACGTCGGTTTGCGTAACCTCGATCTGATTATGGGTTGCGAACGACGCGTTGTGTATGACCTGATTAACGTCATCCAGGGTGAAGCCACGCTCACCCAGGCCCTGATTAAAGACAAAAACTGCGAAAACCTCTTCATCCTGCCCGCATCGCAAACCCGCGACAAAGACGCGCTGACCCGTGAAGGCGTTGAGAAAGTCATGCAGGAATTGAGCAGCGACAAAATGGGATTCGAATACATCATCTGCGACTCCCCCGCCGGTATCGAACAAGGCGCATTGATGGCGCTCTACTTCGCCGACGAAGCCATCGTTACAACCAACCCCGAAGTATCCAGCGTCCGCGACTCCGACCGTATCTTGGGCATCCTGCAAAGCAAATCCCGCAAAGCCGAACAAGGCGGCACAGTTAAAGAACACCTGCTGATTACCCGCTATTCTCCCGAACGCGTCAACAAAGGCGAAATGCTGTCCGTACAAGATATTTGCGACATCCTGCGCATCCCGCTCATCGGTGTCATTCCCGAATCGCAAAACGTCCTGCAAGCATCCAATGCCGGCGAACCCGTCATCCATCAAAACAGCGTTTCTGCTGCCGAAGCCTACAAAGACGTCATCGCGCGCCTCTTGGGTGAAAACCGCGAAATGCGTTTCCTTGAAGCTGAGAAAAAAGGCTTCTTCAAACGACTGTTCGGAGGCTAAGCCATGTCATTAATAGATATGTTGTTTGGCAGAAAGCCGAAAACCGCCGCCGTCGCGCGCGACCGCCTGCAAATCATCATTGCCCAAGAACGCGCTCAAGAAGGAAAGGCTCCCGACTACCTGCCGACCCTGCGCAAAGAATTACTGGAAGTATTGTCCAAATACGTCAATGTTTCCCTGGACGACATCCGCATTTCCCAAGAAAAGCAGGACGGTATGGACGTTCTCGAATTGAACATCACCCTGCCTGAACAAAAAACGGAACAGAAAAAGGCTTAACACATGACCTTGACCGAATTGCGTTACATCGTAGCCGTCGCGCAGGAGCGTCATTTCGGACGTGCCGCGCGCCGCTGCTTTGTCAGCCAGCCCACCCTTTCCATCGCCATCAAAAAGCTGGAAGAAGAGCTGTCGGTATCCCTGTTTGACCGCAGCAGCAACGACATCATCACCACCGAAGCGGGCGAGCGCATCGTTGCCCAAGCCCGTCGCGTGTTGGAAGAAGCCGAGCTGATCAAGCACCTTGCCAGCGAAGAGCAAAACGAATTGGAAGGCGCATTCAAACTCGGTCTGATTTTTACCGTCGCCCCCTACCTTCTGCCCAAGCTTATCATTTCCCTGCGCGAAACCGCGCCGAAAATGCCCCTGATGCTCGAAGAAAACTACACGCACATCCTGACCGAATCGCTCAAACGCGGCGACGTCGATGCCATCGTAGTCGCAGAACCCTTCCAAGAGCCGGGTATCGTCACCGAGCCTTTGTATGACGAGCCTTTCTTCGTCATCGTCCCCAAAGGACACCATTTCGAAGAACTCGATGCCGTTACCCCGCAGATGTTGAGCGAAGAGCAGGTCTTGTTGCTGACGGAAGGCAACTGTATGCGCGACCAAGTTTTATCAAGCTGTTCCGAGCTGGCCGCCAAGCAGAAAATCCAAGGTCTGACCAACACCCTCCAAGGCAGCTCCATCAACACCATCCGCCACATGGTTGCCAGCGGTCTCGCCATCAGCGTCATGCCCGCTACCGCATTGACCGAAAACGACCATTTGCTGTTCAGCATCATCCCGTTTTCAGGCTCCGTACCGCACCGCCGCGTCGTTTTGGCATACCGTCGGAACTTCGTCCGCCCCAAAGCACTGACTGCCTTGCGGACCGCCATCCTCAATTCCCATCTTCACGGCGTAAGTTTTGTAAAGGAATAAAAGGGTTGGCGTATTGGTGTAAACCGATTGCTGTAAGTAATCAAAAGGTCGTCTGAAAAACATTTTTCAGACGACCTTTTTGTGTCATAGGGAGAAACCAGCTTTAGTTGTTTTTCAATCCTAAAACGTCCTGCATATCGTACAAACCTGTTTTGCCGTTGACCCAAACTGCGGCGCGGACGGCGCCGGCGGCGAAGGTCATGCGGCTGCTGGCTTTGTGGGTGATTTCGACGCGTTCGCCGTCGGTGGCGAAGAGGGCGGTGTGGTCGCCGACGATGTCGCCTGCGCGGACGGTGGCGAAGCCGATGGTGGACGGATCGCGCGGGCCGGTGTGGCCCTCGCGGCCGTAAACGGCGCATTGTTTGAGGTCGCGGCCGAGCGCGTCGGCGATGACTTCGCCCATGCGCAGGGCGGTGCCGCTGGGGGCGTCGACTTTGTGGCGGTGGTGGCCTTCGATGATTTCGATGTCGTAGCCTTCGTTGAGGACGCGGGCGACGGTGTCGAGGATGTGGAAGGTGAGGTTGACGCCGACGCTGAAGTTGGCGGCGAAGACGACGCCTGTTTTTTCGCCTGCGGCTCGGATGGCGGCTTTGCCTGCGTCGTCGAAACCGGTGGTGCCGATGATGATGTTGACGCCTTTTTCAACGCATTTTTGCAGGTGTTTGAGGGTGGGCTCGAGGCGGGTGAAGTCGATGAGTACGTCGCTTTGGGCGAGGACGGTATCAACGTCGTCTGAAATGGCGATGCCGGTTTTGATGCCGGAGGCGAAACCTGCGTCCAAGCCTAAGACTTCAGAGCCGGAGTGTTCGAGTGCGCCGGAGAGGACGGTGTCGGGATGGTTGTTGACGGCTTCAACCAGTACGCGACCCATACGGCCGTTGACGCCGGCAATGGCGATTTTTAATGCGCTCATGCGTTTTCCTTGTGATTATTGTGCGGTTTGGGCTGCTCTTTGTTCGGCTTGGAGGGTTTCTATGGATTTTTGGATGGCGTCGCCTTCTGCGCGGACAAGGACGTCGTTTTCAAAATAAACGGTGAGGTTGCTGCGGTCTTTGATGATGCCGTTGCGGCTGGTATTGAAGGTGTAGTCCCAGCGGTCGGCGTGGAATGCGTCGCGCAGCAGCGGGGTGCCGAGCAGGAGTTGGACTTGGTCGCGGCTCATGCCTGCTTGGAGGGAGACGACGGCGCGGGGATCAAGTTCGTTGCCTTGGATGACTTTGAGTTTGTAAGAGGGGAACAGGGAAACGCGTTCGGCGCTGCATGCGGAAAGTCCGATGAGGGCGGCGAGGGCAAGACAGAGGGTTTTGTTCACAGATATGCCTTTCTGTTCGAATTCGGGTGGAAGGGTATCATTGCTTGAATATTTCGAAAAAGCAAACGATAATCATCTCTTTGATTATAATTTCAGCCAACTATCGTTTGTATGCAAATAGGACTTGTGGTTTTATTGCAAACCGCTATGGTGTAATGGGCTGAAATTGCGTATTATAACGTCTATTACTTTACAGGGATATTGAATATTATGGAAAAATTCAGCAATATTGCGCAATTGAAAGACAGCGGTTTGAAGGTTACCGGTCCGCGTTTGAAAATCTTGGATTTGTTTGAGTCTCATGCTGAAGAGCATTTGAGTGCTGAAGATGTATACCGTATTTTGCTGGAAGAGGGTGTGGAAATCGGCGTAGCGACGATTTACCGCGTGTTGACCCAGTTCGAGCAGGCAGGCATTTTACAGCGCCACCATTTTGAAACCGGCAAGGCGGTTTACGAATTGGACAAAGGCGACCATCACGACCATATCGTCTGCGTGAAATGCGGCGAGGTAACGGAATTCCACAATCCTGAAATCGAAGCCCTGCAAGACAAAATCGCGGAAGAAAACGGCTACCGCATCGTTGACCACGCGCTTTATATGTACGGCGTGTGTGGCGAATGCCAGGCAAAGAGCAAACGCTGATTCCCGTTTTAAAAGATGTTTGATGTTCAGACGACCTCGGATGAGAATTTGGGGTCGTCTGAAATTTTTTGCGGAACATGAACAGCGTACTACTGAGAACTAGAAAATATTTTAGGATTTCCGATGAGTATCCCCTTGCTTTACCCTAATGATTACACTTTTCCCGACCCGTTTTACGCGCTGGAAGAATGCGACGGCGTGGTCGGTATCAGCCGCGATTTGGATACGGGACGGCTGCTGTCGGCGTATCGGCAGGGGATTTTCCCGTGGTTCAGCGAAGACGGCTGGTTTTTTTGGTACACCATAGACCCGCGTGCCGTCATCGTGCCTGAAAATCTGCATATCGGGCGTTCGTTGGCGAAAACCTTGCGCAACAAACCCTATCGGGTAACGGTCAACCAATGCTTCGAAACCGTCATTGCGCATTGCGCCGCCTTTCCGCGCCCCGGTCAGGACGGCACATGGATTGTTCCCGAATTCCAAGCCGCTTATACCGAGCTGCACCGCTTGGGTTACGCGCATTCGTTTGAATGTTTCTATCCCGATGAAGCAGGTCGTCTGAAACTGGCGGGCGGCTTTTACGGCGTACAAATCGGACGGGTGTTTTACGGAGAATCCATGTTCGCCCTCGAGACTGACGCTTCCAAAATCGCCTTCGCGCGAGCCGTTCCGTTTCTTGCCGGATTGGGCATTGAGTTGATTGACTGTCAACAAGATACCCTGCATATGCATCGTTTCGGTTCGGAACCGATACCGTTCGCCGAATTTCAGACGACCTTACAACGCTTGAACGCTTTGCCTTTGAAAGAAGAATTAGGTGCGCGGGTAGTGGTGGAGACGTTGACATAGTGGCAAGATATAGAGTCGACTTCGAATTAGAATCGAATAAAAAAAGGTCGTCTGAAACCCAATTTTTGGGTTTTCAGACGACCTTTGGATTATATGAGGCAATGGCAATACTTGTTTTGTCTTGCAGTAGGATTTTCGTCAAAACAATTTTTGCGAGTCCAGCAGTAGGGTAACGGGGCCGTCGTTGCACAGGCTGACCTGCATATGCGTTTGGAAGCAGCCGGTTTGTACGTTCAAACCATGTCCGCGCAATAGTTCTGCAGTATGCAAATAGAGTGTTTGCGCCTGTTCGGCAGGGGCGGCTGCCGAGAAAGACGGACGGCGTCCATTTCGTGCATCGGCATACAACGTGAATTGGGAAACCAGCAGGATTGAGCCGCCAACATCTTTGACGGACAGGTTCAATTTGCCGGCATCGTCTTCGAAAATACGCAGATTGGCGGCTTTGTCGGCAATATAGCGCGCATCTGCTTCGGTATCGTCGTGGGTAACGCCGAGCAATATCATCAACCCGTTATCGATTTCTGCGCAGGTTTCCTTATGATTTCCGTCCAATACATCGACACGGGAACAACTCACTTTTTGGATGACGGCTCGCATAGCGGTTCTTTATCTCTATTCAAAAGATTGGTTGACGGCGGATTCAGATACACAAGTGTTTCAACAGCAATGCAGGTAGAAAAGGTCGTCTGAAAAACGTTATGGTTTCAGACGACCTTTAGGTGGATTGCATCAATGCAGCAAAAAGAATCCGGCTTAATTTCCTTTACTTATCCGTTATAGGAAGCTTAAAGGTTATTTGGCAGGTTTGATGTCGGCTTTTTGCAAGAGCGCACGCATAGTGTCGTCAATGCGGGCAGTACTCAGATCGCGGGCTATGTTGCCTTTGATTTCGTTAAAGGCAGGGACTTTGACATCGCGGCGGTCGTCAACGTAAAACACGGCGTAAGAATTACCGTCTTGTAGCGGTTCGGATGTCGCTTCGCCTTTTTTCAGGTCTTTGACTGCTGCGTAAAGAGGCGGTGCGGCTTCTTGCAAGTCTTTCAGCGGAACATAAGCTTGAGGAATGCCGCCTGCTTTTTTGACTTCTTCGTCAATCGAATATTGTTTCAATACTGCGGTAAAAGCTTTCTTCGCCTTCAAATCGGCAGCAGCTTTTTGTCCGTCGGCTTTAGTTCGGGTAACGATTTCCCCTAAGCGGACTTCCTGACTGCCTTGGTAGAATTTGGCAAATTCATCGTAGGATTTTTTAATTTCTTGTTCGTTGACAGGATTTTTGCGCAATACGTCGATGGCCAGGGCCTGTCCGAGCAGGTCGTCTTCAAATGCCGCCCATTCTGTTTTGAAGGACGGTTTTTTGTCCGCGCCTTGTTTCTTCGCATCTGCACGGGCTTGTTCAAGGGCTTTTTTGAATTCCGCACTTTGATCCAGCTTGCGGCGTTTGGCTTCTTGCGCGACAACCGTGCTAATAACTTGGCGGTTGGTCAATTCTTGTCGCAGTTGTGGCGAATCCTGGATTTGTTTGTTTTCAGCGCGCAAGGCGGCAACTTGTCCGTCAATCACGCTGCTGTCGATGGCTTGTCCGTTGACGGTAACCAGGGTTTGGGCAAACAGGCTGCCGGATAGGGCGGCCATAACCAATGCGGCTGTAAAATGGGTTTTTCTCATAATCTTCTCTTTAATTTGAAACAATGCGGATAATTCAATGGAAATATTCGTCGGGCGTTGCCGCCTTGATGCTCAAGGCGTGGATGAAACCGCCAGCAAACAGGTCTTGGAGCAGGTTTTGAACCATGCGTTGGCGTTCAATACGTTTCATCCCGGTGAAAGCCTCGCTGACGACGGTTACAGCATAATGCCCCCCGCCTTTATTGCCTGCGTGTCCTTTGTGCAAATGGCTGTCGTCTTGAAACTCGAATATCTGAGGGTTTAGAGTTTTCAGACGACCTTCTATTGCTGAACGCATATCCATTATTTAAAAACAGCTTTGTAGGGCTTAATCAAAACTTCCTCATATACGCCCGCAGCGACATAAGGATCTTGTTCTGCCCATTCTTGGGCTTCGTCAAGCGATGCAAATTTGGCGACGATAAGGCTGCCGGAGACGCGTTCGGGATTGTCGGGCAGGGGATTCGGTCCAGCCGTTAGAAGGCGCCCTTCGGCTTGCAGAGCCTCCAAACGTTTCAAATGATCAGGACGTGCAGTCATACGGGCTTCATGCACGTCGTCTGCATCAGTGGCCAAAAGCATATAAAATTCCATTGCTTAATTCTCCTTCGGTAAATGTTTGCCCAAATAAATACCTTGAGCGATAAAGAAAGCGAACATCAGTCCGGTTGAACCGAACATCTTGTAATTCACCCAATGGCTTTCAAAATGAGTGAATACAAACCAGTTGGCTATGCCCATAAATACGAGGAACGCTACCCAAGCATAGGTCAGATTATTCCAGACGGAATCGGGCAATTCGAGTTCCTTGCCCATTGTCGCCTTAAGTCCGTTTTTCCCGGCAAGGTGGCTGAAAAGCAGGACCAGTGCGCCTATCCAAAACAATACGGACGGTTTCCACATGATGAATCGCGGATCTTTCAGCAGGATGGTCGCCCCGCCGAATACCACGATTAAAACCAATCCGATCCACTGCATCGTATCCAGCTTTTTAAATTTCCAATAGGTAAAGGCTGCCTGCAAAACACCGACTATCAAAGCTACGGCTGTCGCGGCAATCATGTCTTTCGTAACTGTATAAGTCAGAAAAAACAAAATTACCGCCAATAAATCACTCAGAATTTTCATATATAAAAAACAAAAATAAGGAAACCAAACAAACAAACGGCAATCATACAGGCAGCCGCGGTTTTTTGCATTACCGTAAATCTCAAACTTTGGTTTGTTTGATATGCCGACAGTTTGTTGTAAGGTTTTAAAAATGCAAATGGAATGATAAAATAAGTTCTCAATAGATTTGTAAAAAAGAAACACACCGATGCAAACAGCAACGGTTTATGACATTTTTGATAACATAAATGACAGTGTTACTTGGCAGATTAGGGACTTAGACTATATCATAACGTAATATATCGTAAATAGACGGTTAAGTAATCGGCAGTACAGCAGGATTCATTTCATAGGGGACAAGTTTTGAAAAAACATTACAAAATCAAACTTATCGCAGCTTCCGTTGCCTTAGCGGTTTCGGTGGGTGCAAGCGCAGGGTTGGGCGGTTTAAATGTTCAATCGCATTTGGGTGAGCCGTTTTCCGGCAACATCACCGTAACCGGAGAAGAAGCACAGGCATTATTTAACGGCGGCAAGGCTTCCGTATCGAATGCCAACCTCAGAACCAGCGTTCACAGAGCGGGCGATCGTGCCGTCATAAATATCCGTTCGGCTAAAGCCATCAAAGACCCTGTGCTGATTTTCCAAGTCAGTACCGGCGCTCAATCTCGAGAATATACCGCAATCATCGATCCGGCTGATTACTCGGTCAAGGGCGACAGTACGCCCCGCGTTCGTCAGGAGCTGCCTCCCGCATACGCTTCCCAGCAGATAGACCGTCAAGCTGCACGCGAACGGATTAACCGTGCGCTGCGTAGTGGAAATGCGTCTGCAGATGTTGCGAATAATACGCGTAAAGAAGGAATCGACAATAAAAAGTCAAAAAATGCCCAAACACAGCCTAAACAGATGCAAAATGCAGCCTCTTCTGTACAGGGCGAGCCGCGTTATGGCAAACGACATTTAGTCAAACAGGGTGAAACCCTGACTGAAATTGCGACCCGTATCCGTCCTCAAGGAATGACGGTCGAGCAGGCAATACAGGCATTGGTAAAAGCCAACCCTGGTGTGTTCATCAATAAAAATGCCGACCATATGTTGGCTGGCAAAGTATTGAATATCCCGACCCAGTTCGATATGAAACAGGCAGCCGCTAAACAGGCCGCCGAGAAGCCTCTTGTGTCTGATAAACAGCAGCCGCAGACCGCAGCAGCATCTAAAGCATCGTCTGAAAAATCAGAAGCTGCCAAAACTAATGCATCTGCGGAAAATAAGGCAGGTGAAAATAAGGCTGGCGAAGAGGCTAAATCAAACAAAGAAGCCAAGTTTGAACAACAACCAGCACAAGTAACCGCTTCCGCTCCACATGGTGCAACACAAGAACAAGCTGCTTCATCTGTAGGCACTGAGGAAGTATTACAACCCGGCATCGCAGAACAAACCGCTGCAAGTGAAACAGCAAAATCTACGCCGGAAGCCCAAGTTGAAGAAGCTTTGGCTGCTCAGCAAAATTCCGCTGCTCAAAGTGAAGCAGTAGAAGAGTCGTCTGAAGATGGCGGATTATGGCGCTGGCTGTTAATCGGCGGCGGTGCGCTGTTGGCATTGTTGCTGTTACTGAAAGCTTTGGGCAAACGAAAAGCAGCTGCTGTCGCGCCTGTCGTACCTGTTCCTTCTGCAGGATATGACGAAGAAGATGACGACATTAGCTTTGCAGAAACCGTGATAGCTGACGAGGCGAAGCCCGAACAGTTTGTTCAAGCGAAAGCTGTTCCGGCAGAAGAGCCTGACGGACTGTCTATCGAGGATGATTTTGACGACGAGGCTTTTTTTGTACAGCCCAATGCAGCCAAAGAAGCCGCTGAAGATGAGATCAATATCAATATCGATGATATTGACAATAAGCACGTCGGTATCGTATCCAGCGCAGTTACCGTGGATGAGGAAACGGAAAAACGCCGTGATTTGGATTGGGACTCAGTTGAATCGACAGAAAGCGTATATGAGCCCGAACCGGAGAATCCGTATCAACCGGTTTCAGTAGTTATAGAAGGCAGACATCAAGAAGAAGCAGTAGAAGAGCCTGATAATACAGCTCATATTCAGCAATTTGATGAGGTTCAGTCAAACTTTGGCACGTCTTCCCATGACGCCAATGAAGAAACCAAAGAGGCGGATGCCTCAGTAGGTGAGGAAGAATATTCTTATACCGAACCCGCCGTTGCGGAAGAAGTTTCTGATTTGGAGTTTGACTACGAAGCTTCCGATGCTTCCGAAGTTCAACAGCAGGAGCAGACTGTTGGCGCAGAAGATGTCAAAGGCTTTGAAGAAGCAGAAGAAGGATGGGATTTCTTCTCGGAAAAAATCGAATCCCAACCTATCGAGCCTCTGCCTGAGTTCACAACATCTGAGCAAACATCGTCTGAAAAATTAAATGAAGACGAGGCTTTAGAGTTTGCTTCCGTTGATACCTCAGTCGATGAAACCGTAGCCGAAGAGCCTTTTGAAATCAAACAAGATGAAGGCATTACCTTCCAAGAAAGCGATGAAGATTTCGGATTGGCAGATTCTCAAGGTAATGAAGTAGAAGAGACCATCGAATGGGAAAACCTAACAGTTGATGAAGAAGTAAGCAAGTCGGCATTTGACTCAGGCTTTATTTCCGAATCCGTCGGAATGACCGCTCCTTTGGAAGCCAAATACGAATTGGCAAAAATGTATGTCGAAATTGGAGACCCCGGTGCGGCGCGTGAAACTTTGCAAGAGCTGATGGAAGAGGCTACCGGCGATATCTTAGATAAAACCAAAGCCTTGTTGGCAGAGCTAGGCTGATTAATCCGACAATCACTTTCTTGAAAGAAAAATAAAGATGCCGTGTCTAAAAGCGGCATCTTTTTTATTGCTATACTGTCGGATAAGCAATTTTCGCATGATTTTGTTCGAATATAGAACCCTCACATGATGTTTCCTTCTTCAAATCAGCCCGCCATTTACCGTTGGGCATTAACCCTATCTTATGATGGCAGCCGATTTTACGGCTGGCAAAAACAAGCTGGCGGCTTGCCTACTGTTCAGACGACCTTAGAATATGCACTCAGCCAAATTGCGGGTGAAGCCATCCGAACCATAGTTGCCGGACGGACGGACACAGGCGTACACGCGACTGCGCAAGTCGTCCATTTCGATACCACAGTAGTCCGTCCCGAGCAGGCATGGGTACGGGGCGTCAATGCTTATCTTCCCGAAGGTGTGGCTGTATTGTTCGCACAGCAAGTCGCCCCACATTTTCACGCCCGCTTTGACGCATACGGTAGAAAGTATCGTTACCTTTTGGAATCATCTCCCGTCCGCTCCCCGGTATTGCAAGGCAGGGTAGGGTGGACGCACCTCAAACTCGATCCTGACAAAATGCAGCAGGCGGCACTCTTATTAGAAGGCGAACATGATTTCTCTAGTTTTCGTGCCGCCGAATGCCAAGCAAAATCACCCGTTAAAACCCTATACAGTGCAAAAATCAGCGGTACGCCGCAACTCCTCAAACTGGATTTGCACGGCAATGCCTTTCTGCACCATATGGTGCGTAATATTATGGGCGCGTTGGTTTATGTTGGTAGTGGTAGACTGAGCGTTTCTGAATTCCAAGCCTTAATTGAAGAACGCAGTCGATTAAAAGCACCTCCGACTTTTATGCCTGATGGGCTGTATCTGACCGGGGTGGATTATCCGCCCGAGTTCGGCATCATCCGTCCCGAAATGCCCGAATGGCTGTAAGGCCGTCCGAAATACTGTCAAACCTATTCTTCCCTTCCATAAAGAAAATTCTAGTCACTCCCGTGCTGACAGGGATCCAAGCATTGATTTTTAGAAAAATATTCAAAAATTACCGTACTCAAGCTCTTATATTTCTTTCACATCAGGAATGATATTTGAAATATCCTGTCTTTATTTTCATACACTATAAAAAGTCGTTTGAAATCTATACGCATTCTTTTCAGACGACCTTTGCTCTTTTCGATAGACCAACCTGCAGATAAAGCCTGTACTACGGAGCTGGAATGACAGCTACCGTAGATCGGGAGATATTTATGCCCGGCAAACCCTATCAGGGTAAATGCAGGCATGAATACCTGAACGATGTTTCCAGTTTCCTCGCTTGCCTGAATTAGCCAAAAAACAACAGCCGGTCCTAAAAAACTACCGTTCGGGAAATCTGTGTTGTAAAAATGCAAATAATAGGAAAATCGGTATTACCATATGATTTATAAAGGAAATATTTAGAATCTTATGTTGTTGACAGGGTGGTGTGGCGTAAGGGGGGAAGAAGGGGAAGTGAATAAAGTTTGTTTTTTTAGAAAGGAACAATTATAGTGAGAGTCATGGAATCGCTGATTCCAGCGATAATGTAAAGCCTAAGCGGACTCTGTCCGGGTCTGCTTAAGTTATTTCTTCACGATAGAAAAAGGAATACAGCAATGAAAAAATCTCTGATTGCTCTGACTTTGGCAGCTTTGCCTGTTGCAGCTATGGCTGATGTGACTCTGTACGGTCAAGTTAAAGCCGGTGTTGAAATTTCTCGCATCAAAGCAGGCTCTGGTGTGACTGATAATGGTCGTTCTTCTACTACTAAAACTGCAACTGAAATCGCTGACCTCGGTTCTCGTATCGGTTTCAAAGGTCATGAACACCTGAGCAACAACCTGAACGCTATTTGGCAAGTAGAACAAAATACTTCTGTTGCTGGTACTGACAGCGGCTGGGGTACTCGTGAATCCTTCATCGGTTTGGAAGGTGGCTTCGGTAAAATTCGTGCTGGTAAACTCAACACTACTCTGAAAGACAGCACCGACAGCATCGATCCATGGGAATCCAGCGATGCTAATGCACATGTATTGTCATTGGGTACTTTGGAACGTGTAGATGAGCGTAAAGTGTCTGTTCGCTACGACTCCCCTGTGTTCTCAGGCTTTAGCGCAAGCGTTCAATACCAACCTCGCGATAACGCCAACTCTAGCGACAAATATACTCATGCTGCGAAAAGCCGTGAAGCATACTACGCTGGTTTGAACTATGAAAATTCCGGTTTCTTTGGTCGCTATGCTGGTAAATTTGCAAAACATGATGTAATTACAGCTAACGAATATGATGTTGCTGTTGATAAAGTTGCTGATGCTGCTTCTACTTTGAAAGTTGGCGATACTTTGGCTACTGTTAAAGATCATCAAGTTCATCGTTTAGTAGCTGGTTACGACGCGAACAATGTTTTATTTGCTGTTGCTGGTCAATATGATGCATCAAAAAATGGTGATGTAAGTGATGCTAACTACGGTAAGAAAAACGAGCAAACCCAAGTTGCTGTAACTGGTGGCTACCGTATGGGCAACGTAATGCCTCGTGTTTCTTACGCTCACGGCTTCAAAGCTAAAGAAGATGGCGAGAAACAAGCTAACAGTCAATACAACCAAGTTATCGTTGGTGCTGACTACGACTTCTCTAAACGTACTTCTGCTTTGATTTCTGCTGGTTGGTTGAAACAAGGTAAAGGCGTTAACAAAGTTGAATCTACTGCTGGTTTGGTTGGTCTGCGCCACAAATTCTAATCTGATACGGTTAGTTTAAAAAAGAGCCTGCTTTATGCAGGCTCTTTTTGTATCCTTGGATAAAATGCGGGGGGATACGTAGTATGCTGGTTGTAGGTCGGTTCGCATTTTTCCCCGACAAGCTGCTCTGTCTATACCATTATTTCTGATTCTTTCGGCGCAGAAATGGCTGGTGTGAATATCCTGTTTTATTTTAATCCGTTAAATAAAAGGTCGTCTGAATCCCTGTGTACGGCAGGCTTTTCAGACGACCGTTTTTTTTGGATAGAACTTAATCCGTGGGCTTTGGCCGCGAAATATGGCAGGTCAAAACAAGAGGGCTGCAATTTCGTCATTCACGCGCAGGCGGTAATCTAGAAATTTGAAGTTGCGGCATCCTTGAAATCTTCCCAAAATGCCGAGGCCGTCATTCCCGCCTGTGCGGGAATGACGGCGGTAGGGAGATTTCAGGCGACCTTACCTCAAAAATAATCTGCGGGTAAAGCTCATGCTGCGATGGGCCATCTTCATACAAGCGGGGCGGGAATGGAGAGTCTAGACTAACCTTTTGCAAAAACCGTGCTATTTACCGCATTCGTAGGCTTCGATTTCGCCGACTTTCGGTGCGTATCCGCTATCCGTGTTGTGGCGCAAATTCAGCCAAATGTCCACCAATGCCCAGGCAGCGGGGGCGGCGATGACGTTTTGTCCCATGCACAATACCTGTGCATCGTAGTTTTCTACCGAGCCGCGCAATGTGATTAAATCATGCGCCGTTGCTGCCCGTATGCCGCGGACTTTATTGGCGGCAATCGCCGTACCGACTCCCGTGCCACAAATTAAAATAGCGCGGTCGGCTCTCCCTGCCGCTACCTCCTGCGCCGCAGCAAATGAAAGCTGCGGATAGGTGCTATCCGGTGAGGATAAATCGGTTAGGCTGTCAACTCGCGGATCGTTTTGCAAATGCGCCTTGAGCGCGTTTTTTAATGTTGTCCCGTTGGCGGGGGCGGCAATAATCAAACGCATGGCTTACTCCTTGATGGTTGGAAGGTAAGGGGTTTCCTTTGCGAATTTACCGTAATTTATGATATTGCAACAGGGTTTGTTTTTTGTTGGGGGGGGTCGGGCAGGAATTTTCGGCTTACGGGTGGAGCAGGGCGGGTTGGTAAACCCGACAAGGCATTGGAGCGAAAAGAATTCGTTGGGTCTTGATTTGCCCCTACGGTATTGCAGCCAAACCTGATTGAAGGTCATCTGAAATGCTTATTGCCGTTATTTCTTGTCCGCACAGGGAATGACGGCAGGTGTCGTATCAAAAAATAAATGAATCTGCCGTATTTGTTTTATCTGTCTTGGTTCCCACCAATCAAAAAAGGTCGTCTGAAAACCGGAAATCCCCATTTTCAAACGACCTTTTCATGTTTCACCCCCTATCAAGCGTCGATATTTTGCGCAATCAAGGCATTGTTTTCGATGAAGGCGCGGCGCGGTTCGACTTCATCGCCCATCAGGGTAACGAACACTTCGTCGGCGGCGATGGCGTCTTCGATGCGCACTTTCAACAAACGGCGCACGGCGGGGTCCATCGTGGTTTCCCAAAGCTGTTCGGGGTTCATCTCGCCCAAACCTTTGTATCGCTGGATGGACATGCCTTTTTGGGCGTTTTGGAGCAGGATGTTCAGCGCGGTTTCAAAGCTGTCCACGTCGTACTCGTTCTCGCCTTTATAAAGCTTGGCGCCCTCGCCGACCAAGCCTTTGAGCGCGGCGGCGGTTTGGGTGAGGGTTTGGTAGGCTTTGCTGTTGAGGAACTTGGGTTCGATGTAGCTGACCATGACGTTGCCGTGCAGCTTGCGGGTGATTTTGATGAAGCGGTTGCCTTCGTGTCCTTCGATGCGTTCGAGGGCGACTTCTTTTTCGTCGAGCAGATCGGAAAGTTCGGCAACGGCTTTATCGGCGTTTTCAGACGACGTCAAATCGATGGGCGACGCGTGCAGCATGGCACGCAGGACGAGTTCGTCCACGAAGCGGCTTTCCTGTTCGATAACGGTTTTCGCCAACAGGAATTGTTTGGCGGTGTCGGCAAGCTCTGCACCTTCGATGGTGCGGCCGTCTGAAACGATTTTGGCTTTTTCCAAAGCGAGGCCGAGCAGCCATTGGTCTTTTTCAAGCTCATCTTTGAGGTAACGCTCCTGCTTGCCGTATTTGGCTTTGTAGAGCGGCGGCTGGGCGATGTAGATATAGCCGCGTTCGACCAGCTCGGGCATTTGGCGGTAGAAGAAGGTCAGGAGCAAGGTGCGGATGTGCGCACCGTCCACGTCGGCATCGGTCATGATGATGATGCGGTGGTAACGCAGTTTTTCGGGGTTGAACTCTTCTTTGCCGATGCCTGCGCCCAGCGCGGTAATCAGGGTGGCGACCTCTTGGCTGGCGAGCATTTTTTCAAAACGGGCTTTTTCGACGTTCAAGATTTTGCCTTTGAGCGGCAAAATGGCTTGGAATTTACGGTCGCGGCCTTGTTTGGCAGAACCGCCTGCGGAATCGCCCTCGACCAGGTAAAGCTCTGACAAGGCAGGGTCTTTTTCTTGGCAGTCGGCGAGTTTGCCGGGTAGCCCCAAGCCGTCCATCACGCCTTTGCGGCGGGTGATTTCGCGGGCTTTGCGCGCAGCTTCGCGCGCGCGGGCGGCATCGACGATTTTGCTGGTGATGATTTTGGCTTCGTTCGGATTTTCTTCGAGGAAGTCGGTCAGTGCTTGGTTGATGACTTCGTTGACGACGGGGCCGATTTCGCTGGAAACCAGTTTGTCTTTGGTTTGCGATGAGAATTTGGGGTCGGGCAGTTTGACGGACAACACGCAGGTCAAACCTTCGCGCATATCGTCGCCGGCGGTTTCAACTTTGGCTTTTTTGGCGACTTCGTTGGCTTCGATGTAGCTGTTGATGGTGCGCGTCATCACTTGGCGCAGTGCGGTCAGGTGCGTACCGCCGTCGCGCTGCGGGATGTTGTTGGTGAAGCACTGTACGCTTTCCTGATAGCTGTCGTTCCATTGCATCGCGCATTCGACACTCATGCCGTCTTTCTCGCCAAACGCGTAGAAGATTTTTTCGTGCAACGGCGTTTTTTTGCGGTTCATGTATTGCACGAACCCGGCCACGCCGCCGGAAAGGGCGAAGCTTTCGTGTTTGCCGTCGCGCTCGTCGATCAATTCGATGTCCACGCCGTTGTTCAGGAAGGAAAGTTCGCGGATGCGTTTGGCGAGGATGTCGAAGCTGTATTCGACGTTGCCGAAGGTTTCCGCGCTGGCGAGGAAGCGCACGGTCGTGCCTTTTTTGTCGGAATCGCCGACAACTTTCAACGGCTCTTCGGTTTCGCCGCGCACGAAGCGGACGAAGTGTTCTTTGCCGTCGCGGTAGATGGTCAGCGTGACCCAGTCGGACAACGCGTTGACGACGGACACACCCACGCCGTGCAGGCCGCCGGAGATTTTGTAGCTGTTGTTGTCGAACTTGCCGCCCGCGTGCAATACGGTCATGATGACTTCGGCGGCGGAGCGTCCTTCTTTCGGGTGGATGCCGGTGGGCATACCGCGCCCGTTGTCGGCCACGCTGACGGAATTGTCGGCATGGATGGTTACGGTGATTTTGTCGCAATGTCCCGCCAGTGCTTCGTCGATGGCGTTATCCAATACTTCGAACACCATGTGGTGCAGGCCGCTGCCGTCCTGCGTGTCGCCGATATACATACCGGGGCGTTTGCGTACCGCTTCCAAGCCTTCCAGCACTTGTATGCTGTCGGCGCCGTATTCTTCGTGTTTTTGGTCAGTCATGGTCTTTATCTGTAAGATTTTTTAAAAGAATTTCTGCTGAGGTCGTCTGAACGACAGTTGAACGCGCCACCCGGACGGTCAAGCTGTCCGACGGACGGAAATAGACCGTTATTATACCTGATTTTGCTGGAAAATTCAGCGTTTCGGGTGGGCGGAAAGGTCGTCTGAAACCTGTTTGTACTCGGTTTCAGACGACCTTTTTCATATTTTTTCCGTTTTCAACATTCCACAACGCGGACGGATACGGGGACGGCTTTTTTCTGTAGGGTGATGGCGAGTCCGGCAAGCGAGGTTTCTTTGTAGGTGGACTTCATGTCGCGCCCTGTTTGCAGCATGGTTTGGATGACTTCGTCGAGCGAGACTTTTTTGTCCGTGCCGTCTTCCAGCAGGGCGAGGGTGCCGAGTTTGAGGGCTTTTTCGGCGGCGATGCCGTTGCGTTCGATGCAGGGGATTTGCACCAGTCCGCCTACGGGGTCGCAGGTCAGCCCCAAATGGTGTTCCATCGCCATTTCTGCGGCGTTTTCCACTTGTTTGGGCGTGCCGCCGATGACTTCGGCGTATGCGCCCGCCGCCATGGAGCAGGCGACACCAACTTCGCCTTGGCAACCGACGTCCGCGCCGGAGATGGAGGCGTTGGTTTTGTAGAGGATGCCGATGGCGCCTGCGGTGAGCAGGAAGTTTTCGACGCGCTCTTGTGTGGCGTGCGGGTTGAACTTGCGGAAGTAGTGCAGGACGGCGGGGATGATGCCCGCGGCGCCGTTGGTCGGGGCGGTAACAACGCGTCCGCCTGCGGCGTTTTCTTCGTTGACCGCCATGGCGTAAACCATGGGCCAGAGTTGGGTGTTGACGATTTCGGTTTCGCGCAGGGCTTTGAGTTTGGCGGCAAGCTGCGGGGCGCGGCGGCGGACGTTCAAGCCGCCGGGCAGTTCGCCGTCTGCCGCCAGCCCGCGTTTGATGCAGCCTTCCATAACGTCGGCAACGCCGGCGACGCGGCGGCGGATTTCGGCTTCGCTGCAACCGGCAAGCGCGGCTTCGTTTGCCAACACGGCTTCGGAGATGTCGAGCTGGTTCATGCGGCATTGGGCGAGCAGTTCGGCGCAGCTGGTGTAAGGGTAGGGGACTGGGCGCGTTTGTTCGGCTTGTTGGTCAAACTCTTGATCGGTAACGATAAAACCGCCGCCGACGGAGTAGTAAATTTGTTCTTTGAGTTTGCCGCCGTCTTTGCCGTAGGCGGTGAAATTCAGTCCGTTCGGGTGTTTGGGCAACACTTGGTCGCCGCGTATATTCAGGTCGCGGTCGGGGTTGAAGCGGATTTCGCGTCCGTTGAGGCGGAGGATGTGTTGCGTGCGGATGCGTTCGAGACGGTCGGGGATGTCGGCGAGGGGGATGTCGTGCGGCAGGCTGCCTTCCAAGCCGAGCAAGAGGGCGTCGAATGTGCCGTGTCCGCGTCCTGTCAGTGCCAGCGAGCCGTAAATGTCGATGACGATGCGCTCGGTTTGCACGTCCAGTCCTGATTGCTTGAGGTCGTCTGAAAAGGCGGCGGCGGCTTTCATGGGGCCGACGGTGTGGGAGCTGGAAGGGCCGATGCCGATTTTGAAAATGTCGAAAATGCTGATCATGATGTTTTCCGTTGATTTTATTGAATTACTTCTTCCGTTTCGCCCGCGGATGTCCTTCGTCGTAAACCTTTGCCAGATGATCGAAATCCAGTTTGGTGTAAATCTGCGTGGTCGAGAGGTTGCTGTGTCCCAACAGTTCTTGCACGGCGCGGATGTCGCGCGAGGATTGCAAAAGGTGGCTAGCGTAGCTGTGGCGCATCATGTGCGGGGAAATGTGTTGCCCGCTGCCCTGCCGTACCGCCCATGCCTGAAGGCGTTTTTGGATTTGCCGCTGTCCGAGCCGCGTGCCGTTTTTGCCGGTAAAGAGTGCGGTTTCGCCGTCTGCCGCCACGCGTTCGGACAGATAGGCGCGCAAGGCTTCGACGCTTTTGCCCGACAGCGGGACTTGCCGCTCTTTCCTGCCTTTACCGGTTACGCTTACCCAACCTTCGTCCAGCAACACATCGCCCAAATCCAATCCGTGTATCTCGCTCAGGCGCAGGCCGCTGCCGTACATCAGTTCAAACAGGGCATGGTCGCGCACCGCCAAACTGTCGTCGGCGGGCGAACTGTCGAGCATATGGTTCAACTCTTCCTGCGGCAGGGCTTTGGGCAGGCGTTCGGGCAGGCGCGGGGCTTTCAGGTTGAAGGTCGGGTCGTTGTCCATCATGCCCGACTGTACGAGCCAGCCGCAATATTGCCGCCACGCCGATAATTTGCGCGCCAGCGTCCGTTCGCTCAAGCCTTGTTGCGACAGCCGTTTCAACGCCGTCACAAAATCGCGCCGTTTCAAATCCTGCGCCGTTTCAGACGACCCCTCCGTCAAAAGCCGCACGAGTTCGGTCAAATCCCGCCCGTAGGCAGACAGCGTGTGCGCCGACTTGCCCTGCTGCCCCAGCATTTTCAAATAGCCGTCCAAAGACAGTCCGAAATCGCGCGCCAACATTTTCAGACGACCTCCAACACGGTTTTCAAAGCTTCCGGCAATCGGCACACTTTTTGACGCGCATAATCGAAACACACCATGCCCGTGCGCGCCCGCGCCAGCACCTTGCCGTCCGCGATGCGCGTCAGGCGGAACAACAGCGCAAACCCGCCCTTGCCGATATCCTCGACGCCCATTTCCGCCGACAATTCATCGCCGTAAAAGCCTTGTGCCAAATATTGCACCGCCGCGTCCGCCATAATCAGCCCCGCGCCGCCCGCGTCCGTTTCGCTCCAGCCCAAACCCGCCAGCCAGCGCATCCGCACTTCGTGACACAAACGCAAAACGGCATCGTTCGCCAGATGGCCGCCGTAATTCACATCGCCCACCTGCACGCGCAAGGTCGTCTGGAACAACACCTCATCCACATCCGACACTGCCAACTTACCCATCACACACCTCCCGCCGCCGTTTCAGACGACCTCGAAAACAAACCGTTATTATAAACCATGTCAGACAAATACCGACCGCACCGCTTGCCCGCCGCAGCCGCAAAAAATCTCATTAACATATAAAGCCAGTGTAGCCCCGTGTAGTCTTTTAATAAGAAAAACATTATAATTTCCCACATCACCATCCCGCTACTTCACCAAGGAGATTTAAATGGCACTCGTATCCATGCGCCAACTGCTCGACCATGCCGCCGAAAACAGCTACGGCCTGCCCGCATTCAACGTCAACAACCTCGAACAAATGCGCGCCATCATGGAAGCCGCAGACCAAGTCAACGCTCCCGTTATCGTTCAAGCATCCGCCGGCGCGCGCAAATATGCAGGCGCGCCGTTTTTACGCCACCTGATTTTGGCAGCTGTCGAAGAATTCCCGCACATCCCCGTCGTCATGCACCAAGACCACGGCGCATCGCCCGACGTGTGCCAACGCTCCATCCAACTGGGCTTCTCCTCCGTCATGATGGACGGCTCGCTGCTCGAAGACGGTAAAACCCCGTCCACCTACGAATACAACGTCAACGCCACCCGTACCGTCGTCAACTTCTCCCACGCCTGCGGCGTATCCGTCGAAGGCGAAATCGGCGTATTGGGCAACCTCGAAACCGGCGAAGCAGGCGAAGAAGACGGCGTAGGCGCGGCAGGAAAACTCTCCCACGACCAAATGCTCACCAGCGTCGAAGATGCCGTGCGCTTTGTTAAAGACACCGGCGTGGACGCGCTCGCCATCGCCGTCGGCACCAGCCACGGCGCATACAAATTCACCCGTCCGCCCACCGGCGACGTATTGCGTATCGACCGCATCAAAGAAATCCACCAAGCCCTGCCCAACACCCACATCGTCATGCACGGCTCCAGCTCCGTTCCTCAAGAATGGCTGAAAGTCATCAACGAATACGGCGGCAAAATCGGTGAAACCTACGGCGTACCCGTAGAAGAAATCGTCGAAGGCATCAAACACGGCGTGCGCAAAGTCAACATCGACACCGACCTGCGCCTCGCCTCTACCGGCGCCATCCGCCGCTTCATGGCAGAAAACCCGTCCGAATTCGACCCGCGCAAATACCTGAGCAAAACCGTCGAAGCCATGAAACAAATCTGTCTCGACCGCTACCTCGCATTCGGTTGCGAAGGTCAGGCAGGCAAAATCAAACCCGTTTCCCTTGAGAAAATGGCAAACCGCTACGCCAAAGGCGAGCTGAACCAAATCATCAAATAAACAACGGGACAATCCAACGGGCGGCAATCCAAGCCGCCCGTTTTGTTTTGAAGGGTATGGGTCAAGTGCAAACCCGTACGGCACTGCCCATCCTGATTTATAGTGGATTAACTAAATCAGGACAAGGCGACGAAGCCGCAGACAGTACAGATAGTACGGAACCGATTCACTTGGTGCTTCAGCACCTTAGAGAATCGTTCTCTTTGAGCTAAGGCGAGGCAACGCCGTACCGGTTTAAAGTTAATCCACTATAAATTTAATACGCTGGCTTTCCAAACCAGACAAAAGGTCGTCTGAAAACGGCTTCAGATTGAACACAACCTGCGGCGTTTGTTTTCAGACGACCTTGTTTGCCGAAGAAGCAAACTTATCCCATTTCCCGACTAGCGTGGGATTTGATGACGGGTTGTGATTATTTGCCGTCAAGTCCTAAAGGGTGATCTGCCAAAGCCGTCATTCCCGCGCGGGCGGGAATGTGGAAATGTGAAGTTGGCGCAGCCTTGAAATATTTCCGAAATGCCGAGATTTGGATTCCCGCCTGAGCAGGCATGACGGTCGGCAAATGTCCTGTTTTCATTTTGGCTTGCGATTTTTTTTACTTTAACGCACCTGATGAACAGCAGGTTGAACCTGAAAAACAAAACCCTGCGCATGAAAGGCAGGGTTCGGGGGGGATCGGCAAATCTACACCTTGCTTTTGAGGATTTTGCGGATGGCGGAAAGCTGGCGGCGGCTGACGGGCAGGGGCTTGGGGATATCCAATATCTGCGCACCCCAGGCAGAATCGCTGTCGTCATCGTCGTCCAGCCGTATCAGGTAGTCTAAGGTGTGGCGGAAGGCGAGGGCGTTGCGGTGGAGGCGTATGATTTTTTCGCCCAACAATTCTTCCCAATAGACCAGGGTTTTGGGCAGTTCGTAGCTTTGTCTGTCGCCGGTAACCAGATAGACGGTTTTGTGCTCCGCCATCAGATAACGCGCCTGCTGCCATGGGATTTCGATCATGCGGTCGCGGCTGAAGACCTGGAAATGGGTAAAGTCGTCGGCTTTTTCGCGGTATTTTTCGCTGACCCGGTCCAATGCCGCCTGTAGGCGGGTTGAGCGGATGGGTTTGAGCAGATAGTCGGCTGCCGCCAGTTCGAAGGCGCGCAAGGCGTGTTCTTCGTAGGCGGTGGTGAAGATGATTTCGGGCTGGCGTTTGGCGACGCGTTTGATGCGTTCGACCAGCTCGAGTCCGGTAATTTCGGGCAGCCCGATGTCGGCAAATACGATATCGACTTCGTGCATACTCAACCAGTCCAAAGCGGGTTGTGCGTGGTGGAATACGTTGAGAATCACGACGTTGCACTCTTCGAGCAAGATGCGCAGGCGTTCTGCGGCGAGCACTTCGTCTTCAACAATAATGACACTTAACATAATGATTTTCTTTTGTTATTTTTAAGTTTTTGACAGTCGGGTGAAAAGTCGGCACGGATAGCCGTCTTCCCGTTATGTATTTGGTTACGGCGATTATAGTAAATATGAAGTATTAATGTGCGGGTTATGTAAAAAATAATTACATTCGAATAATATCTCGAGTAATTTGTTGCAATCTCGCCAATCTACTCCGTAACTATATCATGTATTGGTATTTTATGCGGCTGCCAGTGTTCTATCGCCCAAGATAAAAGCGCCTGCGGGCGGGAAACTTCGGGTGCGGGCGGAAGGTTGAGGTATTCCAGGACTTGGCGGAGTAATTGTTCTTTATGGTTTTCGTCCAAGGCGGGGGCAAGCGTCTGCTTCGACCATTTCTGCCCGTGTTTGTTGACCAAAAGCGGGAGGTGGGCGTAATGCGGGGTAGCGAAGCCGAGGCAGCGTTGCAGGTAGATTTGGCGAGGGGTGGAAACGAGCAGGTCTTGCCCGCGTACGATGTGTGTGATGCCTTGGTCGGCATCGTCGGCGACGACGGCAAGCTGGTACGCCCAAAATCCGTCGGCGCGCAAGAGGACGAAGTCGCCGATGTCGCGGGCGAGGTTTTGGGCGTAATGCCCGACGATACCGTCGTCAAATCCGATGGTTTCATCGTTGACGCGGATGCGCCATGCGGGCGGTTTGTCAGTGTGGGGGCGGTCTTCGGGGCGGCGGCAGCGTCCGTTGTAAACGAATCCGTCGGCACCTTGGGCGGCCGCCGCCTGCCAGTCTTTGCGGCTGCAATAACAGGGATAGAGCAGGCCTTTTTCTTTCAGACGACCCAAGGCGTCCCTGTACAGCGAATGGCGGCGGCTCTGCCAAACGACTTCGCCGTCCCATTCGAAACCGAAGGCTTCGAGCGTGTGCAGGATATGCGCGGCGGCACCGGGCATTTCGCGCGGCGGGTCGAGGTCTTCCATACGGACCAGCCATTTGCCCCGGTTTGCGCGTGCATCGGCGTAGGATGCAAGCGCGGTCAGCAGCGAGCCGATGTGGAGCAGGCCGGTGGGGCTGGGGGCGAAGCGTCCGATATAGTCGGTTGGTAGGGTTGCCGTCATGGTTTTGGGATTGGAGCGGGTTGTTGGAAATCGGTTTGGGCGGGACTTGCCGTGTCCGTTTTAACTGCGTTGCGGCAGGGCGTTCAGACGACCTTTGGGGATAGGTCGTCTGAAAACGGGCAAACTATACCAAGCAACTGCTTCTGCGGGCAATGTTATAATGCCGTTTCAACACATTACGGACAGATTCCATGCTCATCGATACTTCACGTCCCATTCTTGCCGTCGATACCGGTACCTCTTTTCTCTCACTCGCTTTGCGTGCGGACGGCGAGGTGCGCCTGTATCATGAAAATGTCGGTACGCGCCAGTCAGAACTCATCCTGCCGCAAATTCGCGTGTTGTTCGAACAGGCGGGTATAGGCGCGTCGGATTTGGGCGGCATCGTTTATGCGCAAGGACCAGGCGCGTTCACCGGATTGCGTATCGGGGCGGGTGTCGTGCAGGGTTTGGCAACTCCTTTCGATACGCCCGTTATCGGCGTGCCGAGTCTGGACGCGGCGGCTTATCTGGTTCCCGACTGCCCTTGCGTATTGGCGGCGACCGATGCGCGTATGGGCGAAGTGTTTTATGCGTGGTTTGACACGCAATCCCATACGCGTTTGGGCGATTATCATGTCGGCAAGGCTTCGGAAATCGTTTTGCCGCGAGGACAAACCTTTGGAGCGGGTGTGGGCAACGCCTTTGCCTTGGCTGACAAGCCGCCTTTCGATGGCATACCGTCCATGCCGACTGCCGCCGATTTTCTCGAGCTGGCACTGAGCGGGCGTTATCCTGCGGTAGACGCCGCACATGCCGAATTGTTATACGTCCGCGACAAGATCGCCCTGACGGCGAAAGAGCAGGCGGAAAGGAAGGCGAAACCATGAACATCCGTCGGGCAAGCTCTGATGACTGTGCCGCCCTGACCGCAATCGATGCGGCGGGCAATCCCTCGCCTTGGTCGGAGCGGCAGTTTCTCGAAGCGGTAGAAAATCCTGCCGATACCGTTTGCGTCTGCGAACGCGGAGGCGAAATCTGCGGTTTTGCCGTCTGGCGCGAAATTTGCGGCGAATCCGAGTTGCACCTGATTGCCGCCGTCCCGGCGTGCCGCCGACAAGGCATCGCCTCAAAACTTTTGGCATATTGGTTTCAGACGACCTCAAGCCAAGGCGTATCTCGCCTGTTGTTGGAAGTCCGCGCAGGCAATGCCGCCGCCATCGGCCTCTACCGCAAATACGGTTTTATCGAAACAGGCCGGCGGAAAAATTATTACCCCCTGCCCGAGGGCGGATATGAAGACGCAATTTTGATGGAAAAACCATGTTAAGCAGCCGTTACCTCCATTTGCACGAAGCCTTGGGACTGGGGCCGATGTGGCTCAAGCGCGGAGCAAAAACCGTTCCCGCTGCTTTGACCGCTCCCAAAACTGGTATGCCCAAACCCGCGGCAGCGTCGGTTCAGACGACCATCCCCCGTCAGGAACGCACCCTGTCGGCAGGGGCGCATCAGGCGCGTCTGTCGGCAATGGCAGCCGTACACATCGGAAGCCAACCGGACGTACCCGAACGCGAAATGCCATCCCCGCAAACCGCAGTCGAAGCAGCCCGTCAGCCCGACGCGAAACCCAAGCAGGAAACGTCTGCGGAAAAACAAGCCCGCAGCATCCAAAACACGGCAAATTTGCCTGCCGCCCCGCACCTTTCAGACGACCTCCCGCGCCTGTCCGCCACAGTCAAAACCGCGCGCCTGATGGTGGTCAGCATCTGCCCGTCGACCGAAGATACGCTGCATGGCGAATTGTTCCACGGCGAAACCGGCGTCCTGCTGGACAATATGCTCGCCGCCATCCGCCTCAGCCCGCAGCAGGCGCACAAAACCAGTTGGGTGAAAGCCGCCCCTGTGTTCAGCCCGCATCCCTCGGAAGCGCAAATCCATGCCGAATTGCCTGCACTGAAGCATGAATTGGAATCGTCCCAAGCCCGTGCGGTATTGTTTTTAGGTCAGATTTTCGAACAGAAAGAAATGATGGCGGTCATGGACGAATTGTGTGGCGGCATACCGTATTTCACCATCCCGCACCCCGCCCGCCTGCTGCGCCAACCGCGCCTGAAGGCATATGCCTGGCAGGTGTTGAAGAAAGCGGCGGCTGTGTTGTAGGGTTGATTGGAACAAAGGTCGTCTGAAACTTGGGAATAGGGTTTCAGACGACCTTTTTGCATTTTTTCAGCGAAGGCGTTTGCGGACAACACACGCGCCGAGATGATGGTAAAGATTACAATTCCGTCATTCCCGCGCAGGCGAGAATCCACTGGAAACCCTATGCAACGGGTGTTTGCAAAACAGCCGGCCGTAGCGTGGGCTTTGCCCACGGATTGTTTTTTGGAAAGCAAAGGTCGTCTGAAAGCCTGCGTACAGGTTTCAGACGACCTTTTATATTTTCGCGGGCATAGCCCACGCTACAATTTGCCCGTGGATTGGATTTCCGACGCACAAGGTCGTCTGAAAACCCAAAACTTACAACCTGTCCTTACGAGCGGTAGTCGGCGTTGATGGAGACGTATTCGTGCGACAGGTCGCAGGTATAGACGGTGGCGGCGGCTTGTCCGCGGTGGAGTTTGATGCGTACGGTGATTTCGTCTTTTGCCATCACTGCCTGTCCTTGTTCTTCGGTGTAGCTTGCGGCGCGACCGCCGTTTTCGGCAACCAATACGTCGTCGAGATACATTTCGACGGTGTCGGTGTCCAAATCGGCGATGCCTGCGTAACCGATGGCGGCGAGCAGTCTGCCGAGGTTGGGGTCGGAGGCGAAGAAGGCGGTTTTGACCAGTGGCGAGTGGGCGACGGCGTAGGCGGCTTGGCGGGCTTCGTCGCGGGTTTTGGCGTTTTCGACGCGGACGGTGATGAATTTGGTTGCGCCTTCGCCGTCGCGGACGATGGCTTGGGCAAGTTCGAGGGCGAGGCTGCCGAGCAGGTCTTTGAGCTGTTTGTAACGCGGGTCGGCGATGTTGTCGATTTCACTTTGGCTGTTTTTGCCGGTGGCGATGATGACGAAGCTGTCGTTGGTGCTGGTGTCGCCGTCAACGGTGATGGTGTTGAAGGTTTCGTCGGCGATTTCTTGGGTCATCAGCTGGAGGACGGGTTGGGAAACTTTGGCATCGGTGGCGATGAAGGAGAGCATGGTCGCCATGTTGGGATGGATCATGCCGGAGCCTTTGGCGATGCCGGTGGCGCGGACGGTGTGTTTTTCGCCAACGCTGCCTTCGCGCGAGGCGGATTTGGGCACGGTGTCGGTGGTCATGATGGCGCGTGCGGCATCCGCCCAGTCGGCGGGCTGCATTTTGGGCAGGGCGGCGGTGATTTTGCCGACAGGCAGGGGCTCGAGGATGACGCCTGTGGAGAAGGGAAGGACTTGGGAGGGTTTGCAGCCGGTTTGTTCGGCGGTGGCGGCGCAGGTTTCGATGGCGTCGATTCTGCCTTGTGCGCCTGTACCGGCGTTGGCGTTGCCGGTGTTGATGATGATGGCGCGCACGCCGTCTTCGTCGAAGAGGTGTGATTTGGCGATGTGGACGGGGGCGGCGCAGAAGCGGTTGGTGGTAAATACGGCACCGACGGTGTTGCCGCCGGAAAGTACCATCAGGGTGAGGTCGGCACGGTCGGTTTGTTTGATGCCTGCGCGGGCGGTGAAGAGTTGGATGCCGTCGATGTTCAGCAGTTGGTCTGCGGTTTTTTCTGTGAGGTTGACTGCCATTTTGCTGCTCCTTTGTTTGGGGTTGCTATGGGTTTGGGTTTCAGACGACCTTTTTGGTTCATCGGGGTCGTCTGAAAAGTGTTCAGAATCCTAATACGGGGATGATAATCGGGGCGATGGCGGCGGTCAGTACGCCGTTGAGGGTCAACCCCAGCCCTGCGTATGCCGCCATGCGCCGGCTGCGCTCGAGCGAGGCGGCGATACCCATGGCGTGTGAGGCGGTGCCGAGCGACATGCCGACCGACGAGGGCATGACGACGGTGTTCTTAAGTACGGTATAACCGGCTATCTGCCCGACCAGTCCGGCGACGATGACGGTGGCGGCGGTGATGGCGGGGATGCCGCCTATGGTGCGGGTGATTTCGATGGCGATGGGGTTGGTCACGGATTTGGCGGCGAGCGAGAGGACGACTTCGCGCTCCGCGCCCAGCCATTTGGCGAAATACATGCCCGTGATGATGCCGGTCACGCTGCCGGCGAGCTGCGAAACGATGACGGGCAGCCACTGGCTGAAGATTTTTTGACGGTTTTGGTAGAGCGGGACGGCGAGCGCGACGACGGCGGGCTTGAGCCAGAAGTCGATAAACTGCGCGGCATCGTGGTACACGGCGTAATCGATGTCAAGGATTTTGAGGTAGGCAATCAGGGTAACGGTGCTGATTAAGACAGGGTTGAGCAGCAGGTAGCCCGTCCGCGCGCGGAGGATGAGTGCCAGCGCGTAAACCGCCAGCGTCAGGAAAAGCAGGACACTGGGCTGCTGCCACAGGGAAAGGATGCCGTCCATCAGATTCTCCCCCGTATCCATTGGTGCACCTTGCCCGTAACTAACAGGACGCACACGGTACTGGCGGCGGCGGAGACGAGTATCGACAGCCAACTGTCGGCAATCAAATCCAAATAGCTGATGACGGCGACGCAAGGCGGAACAAGAAAAAGCGTCAGGTTTGCCATCAGCGCGTCGGTAAGCTGCTGCAACCACTCGGCTTTCACCCACCCCGCCTGAAGCATGGCAAATAAAATGCCCATGCCGATAATGCTGCCGGGCAGCTTGATGCCCGTAAGGTAGGCGGCGGTTTCGCCGAGCGCGAGGCAGCCGAGCAGGACGAGCAAGGCGCGGATGGTGTGCATGGGTCGGGTTTCCTCTATGGTTTGCCGCTTTGCAGACGGGCGGTTTATGAATCTTTGTTAATAATTGAATCATAACGCCCTTGAGGTCGTCTGAAAACCCGTTTGCCGGTTTGATTTTGTCCCGGCCGCGTTTTCAGACGACCTCGTGCATGACGCAGGCGGTTCAGTCTATTAAAATCCCTGTTTCAGACGACCTTTAAAGAAAGAATGACATGTATCACGCATTCGGCGGCGCAGCAGGCGTACGCAACCTGACCGACCGCTTTTACGACTTGATGGAACTCGAGCCGCAATACCGTGCCCTGCGCCAGATGCACGGCGAAGACATGACGCTGATCCGCGAAAAACTCTACGAATTTTTCAGCGGCTGGCTCGGCGGCCCGCCCTTGTTCGAGCAGAAATACGGCCATCCCATGCTGCGGGCGCGCCATATGCCCTTTGCCGTGAATATGCAGGTGCGCGACGAATGGATCGCCTGCTTCGCCCAAGCCATGAACGAACTGGAAATCAGCAAAGACCTCGCCGAGCCCGTCCTTATCCGAATTTTTGCGATGGCGGACTGGATGCGCAACCAAAACGAAGAAGGCGTAGAACCGCCCATGCCGCCGATGGCGGTCGATCCCACCATCCGCATTCCCGAGCTGAAAAACGTCTTGAAGCAATACGGCGTGGACGGTTATTTCCCAACCTTCCCGGCTTGAGGTCGTCTGAAAAAAGCGAATCCCTTCCCGTTTTTCCTGTTTGATAAAAGGGCTGCTGCTGTAAAGTTGCAGCCGTTGCACTCAATCAATGGCGGAGAATCCCAATAACGATATTTCTGCCGGTAACAGTCAGGCAAAGTGGCAAAATAGCATTTTAAATGCAGTCAGGATAGAATTACGACATGTTCAGACGACCTCTGCCGTCGTCTGAAATGCCGTGATTTTTTATGAAACAGACATCAGGGAAGTTTGAAATGAACACATGGTTGAAAAAAATGATGGTTGCTTTGCTGGCTTTGGGTATAGGGCAAGCTGTGTGGGCGGATGACGTATCGGATTTTCGGGAAAACTTGCAGGCGGCAGAACAGGGAAATGCAGCAGCCCAATTCAATTTGGGCGTGATGTATGAAAATGGACAAGGAGTTCGTCAAGATTATGCACAGGCAGTACAGTGGTATCGCAAGGCTTCAGAACAAGGGGATGCCCAAGCCCAATTCAATTTGGGCGTGATGTATGCTAACGGACGCGGCGTACGCCAAGACGATGCCGAAGCGGTCAGATGGTATCGGCGGGCGGCGGATCAGGGATTATCCCAAGCCCAATATAATTTAGGTGCGATGTATGGAAATGGACAAGGCGTGCGCCAGGATGATGCCGAAGCGGTCAAATGGTATCGGCAGGCGGCAGCACAGGGGTTCGCCCAAGCCCAATTCAATTTGGGCGTGATGTATGAAAATGGACAAGGTGTGCGTCAAGACGATGCCGAAGCGGTCAGATGGTATCGACAGGCGGCGGAACAGGGAGATGTTGAAGCTCAAACCCATTTGGGCGGGATGTATGCCGAAGGACGCGGCGTGCGCCAAGATGATGCCGAAGTGGTCAGATGGTTTCGACAGGCGGCAGCACAGGGAAATGCAGCAGCCCAATACAATTTGGGCGTGGTGTATGCCGAAGGACGCGGTGTGCGCCAAAATGATGCCGAAGCGGTCAAATGGTTTCGGCAGGCGGCAGCACAGGGGTTCGCCCAAGCCCAATTCAATTTGGGCGTAATGTATTACAAAGGACGCAACGTGCGCCGAGATTATGCCGAAGCGGCCAGATGGTTTCGTAAGGCGGCAGATCAGGGGTTAGCACAAGCCCAACTCAATTTGGGCGTAATGTATTACAAAGGGCACGGCGTGCGCCAAGACCTTGCGCTCGCCCAAGAATGGCTTGACAAGGCTTGTCAAAACGGAGACCAAAACAGCTGCGACAATTACCAACGCCTGAAGGCGGGTTATTGAACAGCTCGCGATGCCGTCTGAAAGCGGCTTGAGCAGGAGCGGACATCTTCCTGCTCAATATGATTTGTTTTAGGACAAAACCAAAATGACTTTTCAAAATAAAAAAATCCTCGTTGCCGGGCTTGGCGGCACGGGTATTTCCATGATTGCTTATCTGCGCAAAAACGGCGCTGAGGTTGCCGCTTATGATGCGGAGCTGAAACCGGAGCGCGTGTCGCAAATCGGTAAGATGTTTGACGGGCTGGTGTTTTACACGGGTCGTCTGAAAGATGCGTTGGACAACGGTTTCGATATTCTGGCGCTCAGCCCCGGCATCAGCGAGCGGCAGCCTGATATTGAGGTGTTCAAGCAAAACGGCGGGCGCGTGTTGGGCGACATCGAATTGCTGGCGGACATTGTGAACCGCCGCGGCGACAAGGTGATTGCGATTACCGGCAGCAACGGCAAAACGACGGTAACGAGCCTGGTCGGCTATCTCTGCATCAAGTGCGGGCTGGATACCGTTATCGCGGGCAATATCGGCACGCCGGTTTTGGAGGCGGAATTGCAGCGTGAAGGCAAGAAGGCAGATGTGTGGGTGTTGGAGCTTTCCAGCTTCCAACTGGAAAACACCGAAAGCCTGCGCCCGACTGCGGCGACGGTGCTGAACATTTCCGAAGACCATCTCGACCGCTACGACGACCTGCTCGACTACGCGCATACCAAAGCCAAGATTTTCCGTGGCGATGGCGTGCAGGTTTTAAATTCAGACGACGTGTTCTGCCGCGCCATGAAGCGTGCCGGGCGCGAGGTAAAATGGTTTTCGTTGGAACACGAAGCCGATTTTTGGTTGGATAAGGAAGGTCGCACCACGGGCGGGCTTCGCACTCTGAAACAGGGCAATGAAGATTTGATTGCCACGCAAGACATCCCGCTGCAAGGTCTGCACAACGCCGCCAACGTCATGGCTGCCGTTGCCTTGTGCGAAGCCGTCGGTTTGCCGCGCGAAGCATTGATTAAACACGTTAAAACCTTCCAAGGCCTGCCGCACCGCGTGGAAAAAATCGGCGAGAAAAACGGCGTGGTATTCATCGACGACAGCAAAGGCACGAACGTTGGCGCGACCGCCGCCGCGATTGCCGGTTTGCAAAATCCGCTCTTCGTCATTTTGGGCGGCATGGGTAAAGGGCAGGACTTCACGCCCCTGCGCGACGCGCTTGCCGGCAAGGCAAAAGGCGTGTTCCTGATCGGCGTCGATGCGCCGCAAATCCGCCGCGATTTGGACGGCTGCGGTCTGAATATGACCGACTACGCCACTTTGGAAGAAGCCGTCCAGACGGCATACGCCCAAGCCGAAGCGGGCGATATCGTGCTGCTCAGCCCCGCCTGTGCGAGCTTTGATATGTTCAAAGGCTATGCACACCGTTCGGAAGTATTTATCGAGGCGTTTAAGGCTTTATGAGGTCGTCTGAAACATGAAAAGAGGGTTGGTTTTACCGTAAACCTTGTGTGTCATTGTCCCAAAGGTCGTCTGAAAACGTTAAGGCAGTTTCAGACGACCTTTTTGCAGCAACGGCAAACTTGTTTCTTTCCTTTATACGGTGTTACTGTTTCTTAAAAATTGCCTATGCGGGCAAACGGCGAGGCGGCGGGCAGCCATGCCTGACTGACAAAACGTGTGTTTATCAATCCGAAAGGAAAACCCATGAATTTTCAAGAATACATTCGTTACGATGCCGTCGGTTTGGCAGAGCTGATCCGCAAAAAAGAAGTGTGTGCCGATGAAGTGTTGCAGGCAGCTTTAAACCGCTTGGACGAAGTCAATCCCAAGCTCAATCTGTTGGCGCATGATTTGCGCGAACGCGCGGCGGCGTGGCAGGGATCATCTGAAAATGCCGATACGCCGCTGGCGGGCGTGCCGTTTTTGCTCAAAGACCTGCTGGCGGATTGGGAAGGCGCGCCGACATGGTCGGGTTCGCGCATGATGCAGCATTACATTGCCAAGCAAAACAGCGATTTGACCCAAGCCTATCTCGATGCAGGGCTGCGCGTGTTCGGCAAAACCACCACGCCCGAATGGGGCGCATATGCCGTTACCGAAACCGAAATTTACGGCATCACGCGCAATCCGTGGCATTTGGATTACACCGCGGGCGGCAGCAGCGGAGGTGCTGCGGCGGCAGTGGCTTCGGGCGTCGTACCCGCAGCACACGGCAGCGACGGCGGCGGCTCCATCCGCTTACCCGCGCACAACTGCGGCGTGTTCGGGCTGAAACCCACACGCGGCCGCAGCAGTTACGCGCCGAACGCATCGGAGGCGTGGCAAGGCTTGGTATGCGACCATGTGTTGACCCGCAGTGTGCGTGACAGCGCGGTTTTGCTGGACATCGCCGCCCAAACTCAAGCCCGCGCCCTGTATGCCTGCCCGCCGCCGCCCGAAAACGGTTTTGCAGACTGCCTGAAACAAGAAACGGGTCGTCTGAAAATCGCTTTTTGGAAGCAGACATGGTTCGGCGGCGGTAACGACGAAGGTACGGAAGCCGCGTTTGCCCATAGTTTGAAACTGATGCAAAACGCGGGACACGAATTGGAAGAAGCCACGCCCGATTTTGCACCGCCTGAACAACTCAACCGAGCCGCCCGCATCATCGTCATGGGCGAAACGGCAAAACTGTTCTACCAATATCAATACGAAACCGGACAAAAACTGCCGCACCGCCTGCTTGAGCCGACAACGTGGGCAATGATTGTGCAGGGTCGGCAAATCAGCGCGGGTGAAATGGCATGGGCGCGCGACGTGATGCTGGCGCAGGAACGTGCCGCCAAAGCATTTTTCATGCGCTACGACGCGTTGATGACGCCCGTCTGCCCGCGCACCACGCCGAAAATCGGCGAGATGATGCCGCCGCCCTCCGCACAAAAAGCCATGCGCCTGCTGTTCGGCACGCTGCGTTTGGGTTTTCTGTTGAAAAACAACCCGTTTTTGGAAAAAGAAGCCGCCGCCGCGCTGCAATACGTCGGTTATACGTCGCCGCTGAACATGAGCGGCAACCCCGCCATGAGCGTGCCGCTTTACCGGCATAACGGGCTGCCCGTCGGTATCCAGTTAGCCGCCGCACACGGGCGCGAAGACATGCTGCTCCGCCTCGCCGCGCAATTGGAACAGATACAGCCGTGGGCGGAAATACCGCAGGTGGTTTAAGGGTTGCATTGGATAAAAAGCAGCCTATTTCCTGAAGAAAAGATTTATACAAGGTCGTCTGAAAACAAAAAACGTTTTCAGACGACCTTTTGTCGGTATCAAAGGGTAGGGTAGGGCGCAAAGAACGCCGGAATCCGACTGTCTTTAAAGAATCTGAATTGTTGCTTTGCCAAGAAACCTTTAGAATGACGTTTTTCTGATTTTCGATATTTTCAGACGACCCGTATATCCAAAAGGTCGTCTGAAACGTTTGTTCCGTAACGGATGTTTGTTCATGATTAGTCTTTCCAAAATTCTCGACCGCCCGATTTCCCGCAGCGGTCAGAAATTCGATACATCGCTTTTGTGGATGACGGTGTTGATGACCGTGTTCAGCCTGGTGATGATTTATTCCGCTTCGATTGCTTACGCGGCGGCGGAGGGCGGTACGCAGTTTTCTTTTGTCGGCAAGCAGGCTTTGTTTGTCGCGGTCGGCGTTTCTGTGTGCATCGGCCTGTCTTTTATCAGCATGAACACTTGGAAAAAGCTTATGCCCTGGTATTTCGGCTTCTCGGGGCTTTTGCTGCTGCTGGTTTTGTTTTTGGGGCGGGAGATTAACGGGGCAACCCGCTGGATTCACGCGGGACCGGTCAATATCCAGCCGACGGAGTTGTTCAAGCTTGCCGTCGTTTTGTATTTGTCCAGCCTGTTCACGCGCAAGGCGGAAGTGTTGCAGAGCGTGAAGAAGATTATGTTCCCGGGCGGGCTGATTGCCGCGGGTTTGGTGTTGATTATGTTCCAGCCCGACTTCGGTTCGTTCGTCGTCATTGTCGGCGTTACGATGGCTATGGTGTTTTTGGCGGGTTTCCCTGCCAAGTATTTCATCATGATGGGGATGATTCTGGCTTCATTCATGACGGCGGCGATTATGCTCGCGCCTTACCGCATGGCGCGCGTGTCGGCGTTTTTGAATCCGTGGGCGGACCCTTTGGGCAAAGGCTACCAGTTGACGCATTCGTTGATGGCGATTGCGCGCGGCGAATGGTTCGGTCAGGGTTTGGGCGCGAGTTTGGAAAAACGCTTCTACCTGCCCGAGGCGCATACCGACTTTATCTTTGCCGTCATCGGCGAGGAATTCGGTTTTTTGGGTATGTGTATTTTGGTTGCGTGTTATGTTTGGCTGGTCGTCCGCGCCTTTTCCATCGGACGGCAGGCGCGCGATTTGGATTTGACCTTCGGCGCGTATGTCGCCAACGGCATCGGTGTTTGGATAGGTATTCAAAGTTTCTTCAATATCGGCGTCAACATCGGTATTTTGCCGACCAAGGGGCTGCCGTTGCCGTTGATGTCTTACGGCGGTTCGGCGGTTGTGGTCATGCTGGTGTGCATTACTTTGTTGTTGCGCGTCGATTATGAAAACCGCAAAAAAATGCGCGGTTACCAAGTGGAGTAAATCATGGGCGGTAAAACTTTCATGCTGATGGCGGGCGGTACCGGCGGCCATATTTTCCCTGCGCTGGCGGTGGCGGATTCATTGCGCGCGCGCGGTCATCATGTGATTTGGCTGGGCAGCGAAGGCTCGATGGAAGAACGCATCGTGCCGCAATATGACATCCTGCTCGAAACGTTGGCGATTAAAGGCGTGCGCGGCAACGGCATCAAGCGCAAGCTGATGCTGCCGTTTACTTTGTATAAAACCGTCCGCGAAGCGCAGCGGATTATCCGCAAACACCGCGTCGAGTGCGTCATCGGTTTCGGCGGCTTTGTTACCTTCCCCGGCGGTTTGGCGGCGAAACTCTTGGGCGTGCCGATTGTTATTCACGAGCAAAACGCGGTGGCAGGTTTGTCCAACCGCCAACTGTCGCGCTGGGCGAAGCGGGTGTTATACGCTTTTCCGAAAGCGTTCAGCCACGAAGGCGGTTTGGTCGGCAACCCCGTCCGCGCGGATATTGCCAACCTGCCCGCGCCTGCCGAGCGTTTCCAAGGGCGTGAAGGTCGTCTGAAAATCTTGGTGGTCGGCGGCAGTTTGGGCGCAGACGTTTTGAATAAAACCGTTCCGCAGGCTTTAGCTTTGCTGCCCGACGATGCGCGTCCGCAGATGTACCACCAATCCGGCCGCGGCAAACTGGGCAGCTTGCAGGCGGATTACGACGCGCTGGGCGTGAAAGCCGAATGTGTGGAATTTATTACCGACATGGTGTCCGCCTACCGCGATGCAGACTTGGTGATTTGCCGTGCCGGCGCGCTGACGATTGCCGAGTTGACGGCGGCGGGGCTGGGCGCGCTGCTGGTGCCGTATCCTTACGCCGTCGATGACCACCAAACCGCCAACGCGCGTTTTATGGTGCAGGCGGAGGCAGGGCTGCTGTTGCCGCAAAGTCAGTTGACAGCGGAAAAACTCGCTGAAATCTTAGGCGGCTTAAACCGCGAAAAATGCCTCAAATGGGCGGAAAACGCCCGCACATTGGCGCTGCCGCACAGCGCGGACGATGTAGCGGAAGCCGCCATCGCATGTACGGCATGATGACATGATGTGATGAATGAAACAGAGGTCGTCTGAAAACCAAGAAACAGGTTTCAGACGACCTTTTTGCAACTTGGCAGCCGTATTGTGCGGGAGTATGATGTAAATAGGAATTTCTCTCATTAGAGGCTGCCATGTCCGAAAAAATCTCTCCCGAAACCGTTTCCGCCTTGTCCAGTACCATGCTGATTCCCCTGTGGGCGAAGGCGGTGGAGCAGGGTAGGGCGCAGCCGCTTTTGCGCGATGACGAAGCCGTGCGGATGTTGGACAAGATTGACTACGACTTCGGCAAGTTTGCCAAAGCCAAAGCATCGCAGGTCGGCTGTTGCGGGCGGGCGAAGCTGTTGGACGATATGACCCGGCACTTTATCGCCGAACATCCCGATGCCGTCGTCGTGCAAATCGGCGCGGGGCTGGATGCGCGTTACGAACGCTTGGGCAAGCCGCGCATTACCGCTTGGTATGATTTGGATTTGCCGGAAGTGATTGAAGTGCGGCGTATGCTGCTGCCCGAGTCGGACAATCATTATCTGGGCGCGTCCATGTTCGACGAAGCGTGGATGAACACCGTTGCCGCGCACGGCAAACCCGTGTTGCTCGTGATCGAAGGCGTGTTGATGTATTTCGAAGAGGCGCAGGTGCAGGACTTTTTTAAACAGGTTGCCCGCCGTCTGCCGCACGCCCAACTTGCCTTCGACACTATCCCCAAGGCCTACATCGGACAAAGCAAACGCCACGACGCACTCGGTAAAATGGACAAACCGCCCGAGTTCCGCTGGGCGATAAGCGGCACGGACGACATCCGACGGCTGATACCGGGTGTGGAAATCATCGAAGAAGCGGGCTTGAGCAGCGTCTGTAAACCGCGTTATCCGTGGCTCTTGCGCCTTGTGTATGCGACCGCGTGGGGACGGCACAAATTGGATATGCGCTTGATGAGGATACAAGTGCCGTCAAGTTGATAAACGAGAGGTCGTCTGAAAACGGTTTTCAGACGACCTTATGTTTTGTTTTTGCTGGTATTTTGGTAGCTGAAGTCGAGTTTAAAAATGGGTAATTCACCGCTGAACGAAACCTCTTTTTCACCCGTATTGCCACCAATGTGAAATCCTGTATGCCGAAACATCTTTAATTTACAAGAAAACTATGGCGCAGAAGCGGATAGCCCTTTAAAATAACGCCTTTACGCATCGAAAATCCACCGGAACGCAACATCATGATGAAAAATCGAGTCACCAACATCCATTTTGTCGGTATCGGCGGCGTCGGCATGAGCGGTATCGCCGAAGTCTTGCACAATTTGGGCTTTAAAGTTTCCGGTTCGGATCAGGCGCGAAATGCGGTTACCGAGCATTTGAGCAGCTTGGGTATTCAAGTTTATCCCGGTCATACCGCCGAACATGTCAACGGCGCGGATGTTGTCGTAACCTCTACCGCCGTCAAAAAAGACAATCCCGAAGTCGTCGCTGCGCTGGAGCAGCAAATCCCCGTCATTCCGCGCGCCTTGATGCTGGCGGAACTGATGCGCTTCCGTGACGGCATCGCCATTGCCGGTACGCATGGCAAAACCACGACCACCAGTCTGACCGCCTCCATCCTCGGCGCGGCAGGTCTCGACCCTACTTTCGTTATCGGCGGCAAACTCAATGCTGCAGGTACCAACGCCCGTTTGGGTAAAGGCGAATACATCGTCGCCGAAGCCGACGAGTCCGATGCGTCCTTCCTGCATTTGACCCCGATTATGTCCGTCGTCACCAATATCGACGAAGACCATATGGATACTTACGGGCACAGCGTCGAAAAACTGCATCAGGCGTTTGTTGATTTTATCCACCGTATGCCGTTCTACGGCAAAGCGTTTTTGTGTATCGACAGCGAACACGTCCGAGCGATTTTGCCTAAAGTGAGCAAACCTTACGCCACTTACGGCTTGGACGATACCGCCGATATTTACGCGACCGACATCGAAAACGTCGGCGCACAGATGAAATTTACCGTTCATGTCCAAATGAAAGGATCTGAACAAGCGCCGTTTGAAGTCGTGTTGAACATGCCCGGCAGACACAACGTCCTCAATGCCTTGGCTGCTATCGGCGTGGCGTTGGAAGTCGGCGCATCCGTCGAAGCGATTCAGCGCGGCTTGCTCGGTTTCGAAGGTGTCGGCCGCCGCTTCCAAAAATACGGCGACATCAAGCTGCCCAATGGCGGAAGCGCGCTTTTGGTGGACGATTACGGACACCATCCCGTCGAAATGGCGGCGACCCTTTCCGCTGCACGCGGCGCGTATCCGGAAAAACGTTTGGTGCTTGCCTTCCAACCGCACCGATATACCCGCACACGCGATTTGTTCGAAGACTTTACCAAAGTCCTCAATACCGTTGACGCGCTGGTGTTGACCGAAGTTTATGCTGCCGGCGAAGAACCAATTGCCGCCGCCGACTCCCGCGCCCTTGCCCGTGCCATCCGCGTATTGGGCAAACTTGAGCCGATTTACTGCGAAAACGTTGCTGATTTGCCGCAAATGCTGATGAATGTTTTGCAAGACGGCGATGTTGTGTTGAATATGGGTGCAGGCAGCATCAACCGCGTTCCTGCCGCGATGCTGGAGTTGTCGAAAAAAGCCTGAGGCGGAAATTTTATCGTGATGCCGCGATAGCCGCCTGATGAAGCGATGTTCCATCGGGTGGGTAAGCAAGATTAAGGTCGTCTGAAAACCCGATTCGTTTTCAGACGACCTGTATCAAACAAAGAAGCAATCAAGAAAGAACAAAAACAATGCAGAATTTTGGCAAAGTAGCCGTATTGATGGGCGGCTTTTCCAGTGAACGCGAAATCTCGCTGGATAGCGGTGCCGCCATTTTGAATGCCTTAAAAAGCAAAGGCATAGACGCACACGCCTTCGATCCTAAAGAAACACCCTTGGCGGAATTGAAAACTCAAGGTTTCCAAACTGCTTTCAATATCCTCCACGGCACTTACGGCGAAGACGGCGCTGTTCAAGGCGCGTTGGAATTGTTGGGCATTCCTTATACCGGCAGCGGCGTTGCCGCTTCCGCCATTGGTATGGACAAATACCGCTGCAAGCTGATTTGGCAAGCCTTGGGGCTGCCTGTTCCTGAGTTCGCCGTTTTACATGAAGATTCCGATTTCGATGCTGTCGAACAGCAACTTGGCTTGCCCATGTTTGTTAAACCGGCAGCCGAAGGCAGTAGCGTCGGCGTTGTGAAAGTGAAAGAAAAAGGTCGTCTGAAAAGCGTTTACGAAGAGCTGAAACACCTTCAAGGCGAAATTATTGCCGAACGGTTTATCGGCGGCGGCGAATATTCCTGTCCCGTGTTGAACGGCAAAGGCCTGCCCAGCATACACATCATCCCGGCTACCGAGTTCTACGACTACGAAGCCAAATACAACCGCGACGACACTGTTTATCAATGTCCGTCCGAAGACTTGAGCGAGGCTGAAGAAAACCTGATGCGCTCTCTGGCAGTCCGCGGGGCGCAGGCAATCGGGGCAGATGGGTGCGTGCGCGTCGATTTCCTCAAAGATACCGACGGTAAGCTGTACCTCTTGGAAATCAACACATTGCCCGGTATGACGAGCCACAGTTTAGTACCGAAATCCGCTGCCCATACCGGCGTGGATTTTGCCGATTTATGCATTGAAATTTTGAAAACCGCACATGTGGGATGATGCAAGCGCACTGGGTCGGCTGACCCGCTGGCTATTGCTGCTGATGGCATTGCTGCTCATCGGCACCTGCATAGCCTGGCTATACAACTCCAATCATTTTCCCGTCAAACAAGTGTCCATACAGGGCAAGCTGACTTATTCGGATGGGAAAGAACTTCAGCGCGCTGCTCAACAGCACACGCGCAGCAATATTTTTCGTGCCGATTTGGACGGTATTCAGGCGGCCTTTCAAAAGCTGCCGTGGGTGGATTCCGCTATGGTGCGCCGCCGCTTCCCCGATACCGTCGAAATCCATTTGACCGAGCGCGTGCCTGTTGCCCATTGGCGCAGCGGCGGTTTGGTCGATACCAAAGGCAATGTGTTTGACGCCAAGCTCAAAGCCAAGTTGCCCGTTTTTGAAGGACAGCCGGGTACAGGCAAGGACATGGTCAAACACTACGAAGAATTTTCCGGCATCCTCCGCCGGCAAAATTTGGCGATTAAAGAACTGATTTATACGCCGCGCTCCGCTTGGTTGGTGGTCTTAGACAATGGGATTACCGTCAGACTGGGAAGGGAAAACGAAATCAAACGCTTACAGCTTTTCGCCGAAATTTGGCCAACGCTGTTGCGTAAAAATCAAAATCGGTTATCCTACGTTGATATGCGGTATAAAGACGGATTTTCCGTGCGTTACACATCAGAGACGTCGTCTGAAAATGTTTCAGACGACTAAAGCCAAACAAACAACGTGAAGCAACTATTGCCAATACAGACAAATAGTTATAACTCCAGCGAAATAACGAGCAAATATAATGGAACAACAAGGTAAATATATCAGTGCCCTCGATATCGGCACATCCAAAGTCATCGCCCTGATTGGCGAAGTACAAGACGACAACGAAATCCATATTGTCGGACTCGGGCAGGCACCATCTCGCGGCCTTAAAGCAGGCATGGTAACCAATATCGACGCAACAGCCCAAGCCATTCAGCAGGCGGTTAATGAAGCAGAATTGATGGCGGATACCAAAATCAGCCACGTTACGACCGGTATCGCGGGTAACCATATCCGCAGCTTGAATTCGCAAGGGGTTGTCAAAATCAAAGACGGCGAAGTTTCGCAAGCCGACATCGACCGTGCCATCGAAACTGCTAAAGCCATCAATATTCCGCCGGATCACAATATCCTGCATACCGTGGTGCAAGAGTACATCATCGACAATCAGCCCGGCGTTAAAGAGCCTATCGGTATGAGCGGTGTCCGTCTCGATACCCGCGTACATATTATTACCGGTGCCAATACCGCCCTGCAAAACATCCAAAAATGTATCCATCGTTGCGGTTTGCAAATGGATCAAATCATGCTTCAGCCTTTGGCGAGCGGTCAGGCTGTTTTGACTGAAGACGAAAAAGATTTGGGCGTGTGTGTCATCGACATCGGCGGCGGTACGACCGATATTGCCGTTTATACCAACGGCGCCATCCGCCATACTGCCGTGATTCCCGTGGCGGGCGATTTGATTACCAAAGACTTGGCACAAGCACTGCGCACCCCGCACAGCGCTGCCGAATACATTAAAATCCACTACGGCGTCGCGATTCCTGATATGGAAGGCTTGGACGAAATGGTTGAAGTCCCTAGCGTCGGCGACCGTCAGCCCCGTCAGATTTCACGCCGCGTTTTGGCAAGCGTCATCGGTCCGCGCGTTGAAGAAATTTTGGAATTGACCCTGAACGAATTGCGCCGTTCCGGCTTCCCTGAAGAAGTCCTCACGTCAGGTATCGTTCTGACCGGCGGCGCATCTATGCTGACCGGTATTGTTGAGCTTGCCGAAGAAGTGTTCGGCCTGCCTGCACGCATTGGCGTACCTCAAGAAATGGGTGGTGTATCCGAACGCATCCGCAATCCGCGCTACTCAACCGCCATCGGTCTTTTGCAGGCGGCAAGAGGCGAGGAAGACGGCGCGCCGGTGACCGGTGCGATTGTGGTTCATGATCAGACTGAAAAAATCAGTTTGTGGGCAAAACTGATGAAATTCGTTAAAGACAATTTCTGATCGTTCCGTTACTTTGCTTACAGGGAAAATGAGTTGTTGTCGGAATGAAACTACTTTCAACAATTAAGAACCTGTATGCTTTCGTTAAAAAATGTAGTAAAAAAATGACGGCAATGGTGAATGAATAAGAAGTATTTTGCCAGCGTCGGAATACTTCTTATATAATACGGATAATATCTAATTTTTGGACCGTCCTCGATGCAGGGCGCGCAGGAGTCATTTGAATGGAATTTGTTTACGACGTAGCTGAATCAGCCGCAAGCCCTGCGGTCATTAAAGTAATCGGCTTGGGTGGCGGCGGTTGCAATGCTATTAACAACATGATTGCCAACATCATCCAAGGTGTTGAATTTATTAGTGCCAATACTGATGCCCAATCTTTGGGCAAAAATAATGCGGCAAAACGTATCCAGTTGGGTACCAACCTGACCCGTGGTTTGGGCGCAGGTGCCAATCCTGAAATCGGCCGTGCTGCGGCACAAGAAGATCGCGAAGCCATCGAAGATGCTATTCGCGGCGCAAATATGTTGTTCATCACCACCGGTATGGGTGGCGGTACCGGTACCGGTGCGGCTCCTGTGGTTGCCGAGATTGCCAAAGAAATGGGTATTCTGACCGTTGCGGTTGTTACCCGTCCGTTCGGCTACGAAGGTAAACGCGTACACATCGCCCAAGAAGGTTTGGAGCAGCTCAAAGGTCAGGTCGATTCATTGATTATCATCCCGAACGACAAGCTGATGACCGCATTGGGCGAAGACGTGACCATGCGTGAAGCGTTCCGTGCTGCGGACAACGTCCTGCGCGATGCCGTGGCCGGTATTTCCGAAGTGGTTACCCGTCCCGGTTTCATCAACCTTGACTTCGCCGACGTTAAAAACGTAATGGGCATCAAAGGTATCGCGATGATGGGTTCCGGTTTTGCTCAAGGCATTGACCGCGCCCGTTTGGCAACCGAACAAGCGATTTCCAGCCCGTTGCTGGATAATGTGACTTTGGATGGCGCGCGCGGCGTATTGGTGAACATCACTACCGCTCCGGATTGCCTGAAAATGTCCGAATATCGTGAAATCATGAAAGTGGTTAACGAGAATGCACATCCTGAAGCTGAATGTAAATACGGTACTGCCGAAGACGACAATATGGGCGAAGACGCTATTCGCGTAACCATTATTGCGACTGGTCTGAAAGAAAACGGCAGCGAAAACCAAATGCGTGCGGCAGTCCGTACACAAAAATTGGTTAGCGGAAATGCCGAAGCAGCTCACTCTGCGCAAGCTGGTAATGTGGATGGCTTGGTTCGTACCAACAGAGGTATCCGCTCAATGAATTTGACTGCCGCGGATTTCAGTAACCAATCTGTTTTAGACGATTTTGAAATTCCGGCTATTTTGCGTCGTCAAAATAATTCGGACAAATAATTCATTCTGTTAAAAAAGCCTGCCACATCGTTGGCAGGCTTTTTATAGTTTAGAATATTGGAGGCTTTGCCTTTTTATACTTCATTAAGTATAGTCTCGACTTTCGACCTATTGTCTGCCGAACGGCTGAATGATAGGATTGCGTCGGTAAGTGTAGTGTAATCGCTCAAAATCCGAATAAGCGGCTGATTTCAGACGACATCAATGATGCGCAGAAAGCTACTGTCTTCGATTTTGGCGATTCGTTATGTTTAACTGCATATCAATGATTATATAAGGAAATACAGTATGAACCGTCGTCAATTCCTGGGTGGTACAGCCGTTTCTTTGGCAGCCGCCGCCTCATTCGCCCGCGCTCACGGAAATCATAGCCATAAAGGCCATTCCCACGCTGCTCCTGCTGCTGCATCCAAAACCTATGAAGCAGCCAGAAAAGCGGCTGCCCACTGTGTTGAAGCAGGTCAAATCTGTTTGGCACACTGCATCCGACTGCTGAGCCAAGGCGATACTTCTATGAAAGACTGCGCAACAGGCGTCAACCAAATGCTGGCATTGTGCGGCGCGCTGCAAAACCTTGCCGCCCAAAACTCTCCGCTGACCCTTTCTTTGGCAAAAGTCTGCATCGAAGCGTGCAAACAATGTGCCGCAGCGTGCAAACAACACGCAGGTCATCATGCAGAATGCAAACAATGCTATGAGTCTTGCCTTGCCTGCATCAAAGAGTGCGAAAAAATCGCTGCTTAATTGACGCGGTAAATAACCGGCCTGTCTGTGAAACAAGCTTTGTTTTGCAGACAGGCCGGTTTGTTTTGGATGGGATGGATTTCATAAATTTATTTGGAATGTAAGTTTTGTTTGTAGAATGTTGTGTCTTTGCCTACAAAATCTTGCCATAAATTTAAAATTTCACGCGCCGGCGAAAAACGGTATGTTTAGGATTATTAAGTTCTGTAACTCGCCCCGTTCTGGAATGAAGACAACAGGTTGCAAGACTTCAATCTTAACCATTCCAATGTTCTTAAAATTCCTGCCAAACACATGATCTTCACGCTTCTTAACAGACGTTTTCTTGATAAGGTCGTCTGAAAATTGCCCGACACCTTGATAAGCTTTACAATGCAAGTAATTAAAATACATCCCGCCCTATCTTCCCCTTCATGAGTTCCGTACCCTTCATCGAAATGAAAGACGTTGCCTTCGCGTATGGCGACCGTCCGATTCTGAACAATATCAATTTCAGCATTCCCCAAGGAAACTTCGCCGCCGTGATGGGCGGTTCAGGCAGCGGCAAAACCACGCTGATGCGGCTGATTACGGGTCAGATTCATCCGCAATCGGGTAAGGTTTTGATTGAGGGACGAGATTTGGCGGGCTTTTCGGCTGACGAACTGTATGAACACCGCCGCCGCATGGGCGTATTGTTCCAACACGGCGCGCTGTTTACCGATTTGTCTGTATTCGACAATATCGCTTTTCCGATGCGCGAACTGACGCGCCTGCCGGAAGCGGTTATCCGCGATTTGGTTTTGTTGAAATTGAACGCGGTCGGTCTGCGCGGCGTGGAAAACCTGATGCCGTCCGAACTGTCCGGCGGAATGTCGCGCCGCGTCGCGCTTGCCCGCACGATTGCACTTGACCCTGAAATCATGTTGTACGACGAGCCGTTTACCGGCCTCGATCCGATTTCCTTAGGCGTGATTGCCCACTTAATCAGCCGCGTCAACAAGGCTTTGCGCTCGACCAGCATTATGGTAACGCACGACATTGAAAAATCTTTGGAAATCGTCGATCAAGTGATTTTCTTGGCGCACGGCGAAATTATGTTCTCCGGCTCGCCGCAGGAGATGCGCGAACTGGATTCGCCTTGGGTGCGCCAGTTTGTCGGCGGGCTGGCAGACGGCCCCGTAGCATACCGTTATCCGGCGCAAACGTCGTTGCAGCAAGATTTGCTTGGGTAGTTTTCAGACGACCTCGGTTTGCAGACGTCGTCTGAGATGTTTGAACCGTTGTTGCCTGAAGCCGAAATTATTTTTCAGACGACCCACCATCATCCTAAAAGGTCGTCTGAAACCCGTTAATCCGTAATGGAAACCTATGAATTTTATCCGTTCCGTCGGGGCGAAAACCCTCGGCTTTATTCAATCTCTCGGCAGTATTACGCTGTTTCTGCTGAACATTCTGGCGAAATCCGGTACGGCTTTCGTCCGTCCGCGCCTGAGCGTGCGCCAAGTGTATTTTGCCGGCGTGCTGTCGGTGTTGATTGTTGCCGTTTCAGGGCTCTTTGTCGGCATGGTTTTGGGTTTGCAGGGCTATACGCAGTTGTCGAAATTCAAATCCGCCGATATTTTGGGCTATATGGTTGCGGCTTCGCTGTTGCGTGAACTGGGTCCCGTATTGGCGGCGATTCTGTTTGCCAGCAGCGCGGGCGGTGCGATGACCAGCGAAATCGGTTTGATGAAAACGACCGAACAGCTCGAAGCGATGAACGTGATGGCGGTAAACCCTGTCGCCCGCGTGGTTGCCCCGCGCTTTTGGGCGGGCGTGTTTTCCATGCCGCTGTTGGCTTCGATTTTCAACGTCGCGGGCATTTACGGCGCGTATTTGGTCGGCGTAACCTGGCTGGGCTTGGACAGCGGCATTTTTTGGTCGCAAATGCAGAACAACATCACGATACACTACGATGTAATCAACGGTCTGATCAAATCCGCCGCGTTCGGCGTGGCGGTAACGCTGATTGCCGTGCATCAGGGCTTCCACTGCGTACCGACCTCGGAAGGCATTTTGCGCGCCAGTACACGCACGGTGGTTTCGTCCGCCCTGACGATTTTGGCGATTGACTTTGTGTTGACCGCATTGATGTTTACGGAATGACAGGTCGTCTGAAAACGAAACAAAGAACATTGGATATTCAAGGAACTTTAATGAAAAAGAATGTATTGGAATTTTGGGTCGGACTGTTTGTCCTGCTCGGCGTGGCAGCGGTCGGTTTTCTCGCTTTCCGCGTGGCGGGCGGCGCGGCGTTCGGCAATTCCGGCAAGACTTATACCGTATATGCCGATTTCAGCGACATCGGCGGTTTGAAGGCCAACGCGCCGATCAAATCCGCAGGCGTATTGGTCGGACGCGTCGGCTCCATCGAGCTTGACCCGAAATCCTATCAGGCGAAAGTCCGTCTCGATTTGGACAGAAAATATCAGTTCAGCAGCGACGTTTCCGCGCAAATCCTGACCTCCGGCCTGTTGGGCGAACAATATATCGGACTGCAACAAGGCGGCGACACCGATAATCTTGCCGCGGGCGATACCATTTCCGTTACCAGCTCCGCCATGGTTCTGGAAAACCTGATCGGTAAATTCATGACCAGCTTCGCCGAAAAAAACGCGGCGGGCGGCAACGATGCAGCAAAAACTACCGAATAAACGTACACCATCATATTGATACTAGGACACTTAATCATGAAAAAAACCTCTTTCATCAGCGCACTGAGCATCGGCATCTTGAGCATCAGCATGGCGGTTGCCGCCCCTGCCGACGCAGTGAACCAAATCCGTCAAAACGCCATTCAAGTATTGAGCATCTTAAAAAGCGGCGATGCCAACACCGCCCGCCACAAAGCTGAAGCCTACGCGATTCCCTATTTCGATTTCCAACGCATGACCGCGCTGGCAGTCGGCAACCCTTGGCGTACCGCGTCTGACGCGCAAAAACAAGCGTTGACCAAAGAATTTCAAACCCTGCTGATCCGCACCTACTCCGGCACCATGTTGAAATTCAAAAACGCCAGCGTCAACGTCAAAGACAACCCCGTTGTCAATAAAGGCGGCAAAGAAATCATCGTCCGCGCCGAAGTCAGCGTACCCGGTCAAAAACCCGTCAACATGGACTTCACCACCTACCAAAGCGGCAACAAATACCGTGCCTACAACGTCGCCATCGAAGGCGCGAGCCTGGTAACCGTGTACCGCAACCAATTCGGCGAAACCATCAAAGCCAAAGGCATAGACGGACTGATTGCCGAGCTGAAAGCCAAAAACGGCAGCAAATAATGCAAAGACAAGCCATGCCGTCCGTTTTCAGACGACATGGCTTTCGCACACCATGACCTTCAGGTTTTATCATCCAAGATTAAGTTGACAAGACAGCCATGCAAACCGAACTTCGCGACGGTACGCTGCACATCAGCGGCGACGTAACCGTCAAAACCCTGACCGCCGCCGCCTTTACCCGCTTCAGGCAGCAATGTCGTCTGAAAGACACCCGCGCGGTCGATTTGAGCGGCGTCGGACGCGCTGATTCCGCCTGCGTGTCCCTGCTGCTTGACGCACTGCGCCACCCGGACGGGAAAATCAGCCTGCAAGGCATACCCGAATCCGTGCGCACCCTGTCCGAGCTTTACGAAATCAAAGACTGGTTGAACCCATGAAAAAAACCACCGCTTCACTCCTATTCCTCATCGGCCTGACCTCAACCCCCGCATTTGCCGAGAACAACCCCGCCGACCCCTACGAAGGCTACAACCGCGCCGTCTTCAAATTCAACGACAAGGCCGACCAATACGTCCTCGCCCCCGTCGCACGCGGCTATCGCAAAGTAACGCCCAAACCGGTGCGTACCGGCGTGATCAACTTCTTCAACAACCTGCGCGACGTCGTCAGCTTCGGCAGCAACGTTCTGCGCCTTGACGTCAAACGCGCCAGCGAAGACCTCGTCCGCGTCGGCATCAACACCACCTTCGGCCTTGGCGGTTTAATCGACGTAGCCGGTGCAGGCGGCGTACCCAGCAATAAAAACACCCTCGGCGACACCTTCGCCACATGGGGCTGGAAAAACAGCAACTACTTCGTTGTCCCCCTGTTCGGCCCATCTACCGTACGCGATACCATTGGCAACGCCGTTACCACCGTCTACCCAGTTAAAAACGCCGTCTTCCACACCAGAGCAGGACGCTGGGGCACAATCGGCCTGCAGGCCATCAACACCCGTGAAGAACTGCTCGACCTGACCGACAGCCTCGAAGGCGCAGCCATCGACAAATACAGCTACACACGCGACCTTTACATGAAAGTCCGCACCCAACAAACCGGCGGCACGCTCCCTCAAAGCGAAGACGACAACATCGACATCGACGACTTGGTGGACAGCGATGCGCCCGCGGCAACCGATTTTGCCGAACCGTTCCCGCAATCCGCTGCCGAATTTGAGCCGATTCCTGCCGAATAATCTCCATAAGGTCGTCTGAAAACCTTTCAGACGACCTCAATCTATTTTCCTGTAACGATGATGAACCATTCCCCACTGATCGCCATCAGCGTCGGCGAAGCATCCGGCGACCTGCTCGGCGCGCACCTTATCCGTGCCATCAAACAACGCCGCCCCGATGCGAAATTTATCGGCATTGGCGGTGAACGCATGAAGGCGGAAGGGTTTGAGAGCCTGTACGACCAGGAAAAACTGGCGGTGCGCGGCTTTGTCGAAGTGGTCAAACGCCTGCCCGAAATCCTGAAAATCCGCAAAGGGCTGGTGAACGACCTTATCCGCATCAAGCCTGATGTCTTTGTCGGCATCGACGCGCCCGATTTCAATCTGGGCGTGGCGGAAAAACTCAAAAAGGCGGGCATCCCCACCGTTCATTATGTCAGCCCGTCGGTGTGGGCGTGGCGGCGCGAACGGGTGAACAAAATCGTGCATCAGGTCAACCGCGTGCTGTGTTTGTTTCCGATGGAGCCGCAGCTTTACCTTGATGCGGGCGGCAAAGCCGAGTTTGTCGGTCATCCGATGGCGCAAACCATGCCGCTGGACGACGACCATGCCGCCGCGCGCGCCAAGTTGGGCGTGGCCGCCGAAACTGTCGTGTTCGCCTTGCTGCCGGGCAGCCGTGTCAGCGAAATCGACTATATGGCTCCTTTGTTTTTTCAGACGGCCTTATTGCTGCTCAAACGCTATCCGCAGGCGCAATTCCTGCTTCCCGCCGCCACCGCCGCCACCCGCAGGCGCATCGGTGAAATTCTGGCGCAGCCTGAATTTTCCGCCATTCCCGTTACCATCACCGACAAACAGTCCGATACCGTCTGCACCGCCGCCGATGTCGTGTTGGTAACCAGCGGCACCGCCACCCTTGAAGTCGCCTTGTGCAAACGACCGATGGTCATCAGCTACAAAATTTCGCCGCTGACCTATTTTTATGTGAAACGTAAAGTCAAAGTGCCGCATGTCGGTCTGCCCAATATCCTGTTGGGCAAAGCCGCCGTGCCGGAACTTTTGCAACACGATGCCGAACCGGAAAAACTCGCTGCCGCCGTTGCCTATTGGTACGACCACCCCGAAGCCGCCGCCGCCCTGAAACAGGATTTCCGCGAGCTGCATTTGCTGTTGAAGAAAGATACCGATGCGTTGGCGGCTGAAGCCGTATTGTCCGAAGCAGGCTTTTAGCGAAACCCGCTGCACTCGTTTTCACTTCGTTGAAACTACGCTTTCAGACGGCCTCTGATACTTATTGTCCTGTAAAGAGCATGCTCAACCTGCGGGCTGAATCTGATGGTTTTGCAGTAAATTCAAATCAGAAAACCCCGCGCCGTCATTCCCGCGCAGGCGGGAATCTAGAAGTTTGAAATGATGACAATCTTTAAATAGTTTTGAATACTTGAGGACTGGATTCCCGCCTGTGCGGGAATGACGGCGGGCGATAGGTGCCGTATCAAAGATGAAGTGAATCGGCTATATGGCTTGTCTGTCCGACCGAAACTGACAGGCCCATTTTTGTAGCGTGGGCTTTGCCCGCGAAAACGTTTCACAGCATAAAAATAGGGCAGGGCGGGCTTGAACCACCCTACAAGACCGACGCTGCTTCCACGCAGGTGGAAATGACAACGGTACCCGCCATATCATTCAAAAGGTCGTCTGAAATCCTTTTCAGACGACCTCTCCCGTTAACCGAACCTTATCACTGAAACGCTATGTCTCCCATCCTCCTTGCGGGCGTGGACGAAGCAGGGCGCGGGCCGCTGGTCGGCAGCGTGTTTGCCGCCGCCGTCATCCTGCCCGAACGTTACGACTTGCCTGGCCTGACCGATTCGAAAAAACTCAGCGAGAAAAAGCGCGATGCTTTGGCGGTGTTGATCAAAGAACAAGCCGTTTCGTGGAGCGTCGCCTCCGCGTCGCCCGAAGAAATCGCCGAACTCAATATCCTGCACGCCACCATGCTGGCAATGAGCCGTGCCGTACACGGGTTGGCGGTCGTGCCGGATAAGGTATTGATAGACGGCAACCGCGTTCCGAAAGATTTGGGCATTTCCGCCGAAGCCGTCGTCAAGGGCGACAGCAAAATCATCGAAATCTCCGCCGCTTCCGTCCTTGCCAAAACCGCGCGCGATGCCGAAATGTATGCGCTTGCCAAACGTTATCCGCAATACGGTTTCGACAAACACAAAGGTTACGGCACAGCGCAACACCTCGCCGCCCTGCAAAAATACGGCGTGCTGCCCGAACACCGCCGCGATTTCGCACCCGTGAAGGCGTTGCTGGCGCAGGGCAGGTTGTTTGAGTGAGGCAGAATGGATTAAAGGTCGTCTGAAACGTTTCAGACGACCTTTTCTTTACATCCCGTTACAAAGCCGTGTATGCTTCGCGTTTAGACGGATGTGAAACAAATATCAACGGCCAAACAGATTTTGATGTTTGTGTGTTGCTTTATTTCACTGTTCTCCTTATCAATAATCTTATCAACCGTACCGCACATACTATTTATGAACACTATTGCACGAATCAGCCACTTTGTCGGCAAAACCTTCTCATTTTGGGCGGCATTGTGCGCCGCCGTTGCTTTCTTCGATCCCGAATTGTTCAAGTGGGTACTGCCCTACATCACTTGGCTTTTGGGCATCATTATGTTCGGCATGGGGCTGACGCTGACGCCGTCAGATTTTAAAATTGTCGCCAGTCATCCAAAAGCCGTCCTTATCGGCGTGGCAGCGCAGTTTATCATTATGCCGCTGACTGCCTATTTTTTGGTCAAGTTGTTAAATTTGCCTGCTGAAGTTGCCGTGGGCGTGATTTTGGTCGGCTGCTGTCCGGGTGGTACGGCCTCCAATGTGATGACTTTTTTGGCGCGCGGCAACGTTGCCTTGTCCGTCGCAGTTACATCGGCTTCCACCTTGCTGGCTCCGCTGCTGACGCCTGCTATTTTCCTGCTTTTGGCAGGTGAAATGCTCGACATCAATGCGCAGGCGATGTTTGTTTCCATTGTTCAAATGGTGTTGCTGCCCATCGCGCTCGGCGTGGTTGCACATACTGTGTTCCGCAAACAGACCGAACGCGCTACCGCTGCCTTGCCTTTGGTTTCTGTGATTGCCATTGTGTTGATTATCGGTGCGGTCGTCGGCGCGAGCAAAGGTAAAATTATTGAGAGCGGGCTGTTGATTTTCGGTGTCGTGGTATTGCACAACGGCATCGGCTACCTGCTCGGCTTCTTTGCAGCCAAAATCTGCAAGCTGCCGTACGATGCGCAAAAAACGCTCGCTATCGAAGTAGGTATGCAGAATTCCGGTTTGGGTGCGGCATTGGCGGCCGCGCATTTTGCCGCTGCCCCTGTCGTCGCCGTACCTAGCGCGCTGTTCAGCGTGTGGCACAACATTTCCGGCTCGCTGCTTGCATCTTATTGGTCGGCGAAAGCAGATAAAGAATCGAAAGCGGAATTATCCGATTAAAAGAGTTCGGCAAAAGACAAAAGGTCGTCTGAAAACTTTTTCAGACGACCTTTTATTATTGCCGGATGGAAATCAACGGCGGCTTATCTTCAACGTTCGCACTGCCATTGCTCCAATATTGCCCTGAGTTCCTGCGGGTTGCCATATCCGTTGTCTGCTGCCGCCTGAAGGTAATCGTAGGCGGCGGGAACATTCATGGCGGTACCTTGTCCGTGGTAGAGGAGGAATGCCGAATAATATTGCGCTTCAGGATGGTTTTGTTCCGCCGCTATGCCGAACCAGTACGCCGCCGAACCAGCATCGGCAGGAATGCCCAGACCGTGATAATAGATTTTGCCCAAACCGGCTGCTGCATCGGCATGATTGCAGACGGCGGCTTCCAGATAAAGCTGTCGTGCGCGCGCGTAGTCTTTTTTTTGTCCGATGCCGTCAAGGCAGGCGGCGGCAGAGCGGCAAAGCTGCTCGGTTTCCTGACGCTGCAAGGCTTCGGATTTGAGTTTTTCGTAATGTTCGGGTTGGTGCAGGGCGGCCTCGCTGAGCAGCTTCTGTACGGCGGCCATGCTGCCCAATGCGGCGGCGTGGCGGTAGTATTGTTGCGCGGCGGATAAGTCGGGGCGTATGCCCAGTCCGTAGCGGCAGAGGTCGCCCATCAGGCATAACGCGTCCGGAAACTGCCTGTCTGCAGCAGTTCTGGCGTATTTGAACGCCTGTAACGGGTCGCGGTCGGTCAGCTTGCCGGTCAGATATTGCCGTGCCAAGGCGGTTTGCGCCGCCGCGCTGCCCTGAACGGCGGCAAGACTGTACCAAGACAGGGCGTCTTGGTTTCCTTTTGCCGCCAATAAATCTGCCAGCAGGATTTGCGCTTCGACCCAGCCGTGTTCGGCGGCATATTCCAAATAGACTTCTGCCTGCGCAGAGTCGGCAGAAACGCCGCAGCCGTAAAGGAAGGATTTCCCTAATTGCAGGCATGCCTGCGCCCAGCCCTGGGAGGCTGCCTGGTTGTACCAATTTAGCGCCTTTTCCCAATTATCCGCCAGGGCATACTGCCGCGCGATAAGGTATTGCGCTTCAGGGGATTGCGGGGCGGCGCATTGTGCCCAATAGAGAAATTGCAGGTCGTTGCGTTCTGCGTAATAACGCATCAGTGCGGTTTGCGCCGCTAAGAGTCCGCGTTCGCCGAAATCTGCGTAAGCATCCAGTAGTTTGTCAGCAGACAGTCCGAAACGGTCGCTCCAATGCAGCAACCTGTATGCCGTATCCGGAAACCCACCGGATGCGATGTATTCTACGCCTGATAATGCCCTGCGGTTTTCCTTGCCGCCAAGCAGCATGCCGCACATACGGTATACTGCTTTTTCGTCCCCGTCTTCCATGATTTGCCGCAAAGGCAAAAAGTCCCGAAGATTGCCCTCGAAAGGGGGTTCTGTCGGGACGATATCTTGCAGCGATAATCGTTTGGGAATGATGGTCATGGCATCGGAATAGGCATTTTGAGTAGTGTATTATACTGTTTTCTGTAATTGTGTGTCAGCGTTTGTTCAGAATCTTGAAATTTGGAACCGGTATTTTTGTTGGTTTGCCGCATTGATACGGTAGCATTTGGCAGGAGATGCGTAGATTTCGGGAGGGTGTATGACTGACGTAAGCGCGCTACACAGACTTTCAAAATATAAAAAGGTCGTCTGAAAGAATTGAACTGCACCCCAAAAGTTGGACACATCCCCTCCAACTCACAAGGTGCAGTTTTTTTATGAGCAAATATACATTACACTTCAAATACCAAGCCGTACTCCACTACCTGCACATACGCAGCCAACAGCGTACCGCAGACCACTACGGCATTTCCCGAACCCACCTGCGGCGATGGATACGCGCCTATCAGGAAGGCGGCATCGGCGCACTCGAACATCCACAATCCAAAACCATGACCGAACACCGCAAAAACCCCTTCATCGCCGACAAACCCGACCACGAAAAAACACAGGCAGAGCTTATCGAAGAGTTGTGCTATATGCGCGCAGAGGTTGCCTACCTAAAGGAGTTAAAAGCCCTCAGCCAAAAACAGACCGAAAAGGACAAAGCCAAACCGTCCAAACACTGAGGGCGCAACACCCGCTCAAATACCTGCTGCACATCGCAAACCTGCCCAAAAGCAGCTTTTACTACCACCACCAAGACCGACCCGACCCCGACGCAGCCGACAAAGCCCTCCTCGTCGAACCCTACCGGCAGCATAAAGGACGCTACGGGCAAAGGCGCATTGCCGCAGCATTGGATTAGAACCGCAAAAAAGCAGCGAGGTTGATGAAGCAGCTAGGACTGAAAGCCCTCATACGGGCGAAAAAAGCCTACCGCCATCCCGCCATGGGCGAAATATCGGAACACCTCCTCAAACGCCGGTTCAAAGCCCAAAAGCCCAACGAAAAATGGCTGACCGACGTGACCGAACTCAAAGGGAGCGACGGCAAACTGTACCTCTCGCCAATCTTGGACTTGTTCAACCG